>VOFK01000292.1_pt1 | contig 142001 bp, 136 predicted proteins | sample 5384121 | NCBI WGS metagenome assembly VOFK01 (sample SAMN12384730, study PRJNA508395) | human gut metagenome | isolation source: healthy gut J | host: Homo sapiens
CCGCAAAATTCTTTTATTGATTATGTACTGGCAACCCATTAGGATTGTTAAGGCGATATATCGTTCCTATTGATACTATTTTACCTGTGTATCATTTAATTTCATACCATATACTTTTAACGGACGTTTGAATCATTGTTTGTTTACCCTGTATGATATCACTATCTTCACAGGCAAAAATGATTTACGCATACATCAGAGTTTCAACCGATAAACAAACAGTCGAGAATCAAAAATTTGAAGTTCAGAATTTTGCCAATGAACGTCAATTAATAATTGATAAGTGGATTTCTGAAACAGTATCAGGCACAAAGGCTGCAAAGGACAGAAAGCTGGGGCCGCTCTTGAAAAAAATGAAGAAAGGTGATACTCTTATACTTTCTGAGATTAGCCGATTAGGTCGTAACTTAATGAGCATAATGTCAATGCTTAACCTTTGCATGATCAAAGAGACATTAGTGCTCACAGTGAAGGAAAAATATGAGTTGGGGAATAACATCAATAGCCAGGTACTGGCTTTTGCCTTCGGTTTATCTGCCCAAATTGAGCGTGATCTTATTTCCCAACGCACCAAAGAAGGATTGGCATGGCGAAAAGCTTCAGGGAAAAAATTAGGCCGGCAAGCTGGTGAAAAAAACACTCACTATAAGCTTGATAGGAGAGCGGAGCTTATTGATAAGATGCTTGCTGAAGGAAAGTCAAAGGCTGCTATCTGTCGCAAACTTAAATGCCATTTAGTAACCCTTAATAATCATCTTATAAGAATGGAGGAAAAGTCTTGTAAATTAGAAGATAATTAGTACCTTTGCGACATACGATTATGCCCATTGACAGCCCGTATTAGGTTTGTCGATGGGCTTTTTTTGTGCCTAAAAAAATCCCGCCCTATCATCACTGGCCGGGCGGGATGAACAAAACTACTATGTGGCCTTACGGCCAATGATAGTACAAAAGTAATATTAATAGTAATATAATGAAAAGATATGAAAGGAATAGATGAATTATTTATTGTGGCCTGGATGCTTTTCGGTATCCTGTTGACGCCACTTTTCTTTATAGCTTTCGATTTGTGGGCTGGAATCAGAAAAGCTAAACAACGTAGTGAGAAGATTTCGAGCGACGGATGGAAACGTACAGTGAATAAGGTTGCGAGATATTACAATGCTTTGCTTGCGTTGGTCGTAGTTGATTGTATGCAGATGGCTGGTGTCTGGTATCTGGATAATTACTATGATTATCATATACCTATTTTCCCGTTCATTACTTTGCTGGGAGCTTTCGGAGTGGCAGCTATAGAGGTTAAATCCATCTATGAGAAAGCAGATGAGAAGGAACGCAAAGAGATGAAGCAAGTAGCTGCATTGGCTACCGAGATAGCGAAGCACAAGGCTGATCCGGCAGAGATAGCACAGGCGGTGGTGAAATATATGAATAAAAGTAAGGAGGAAAAGAAATGAAAGTATTGCTTGACAACGGCCATGGGGAAAATACTCCGGGCAAGCGTTCACCGGACGGAAGATTGAGAGAGTGGTCCTATACAAGAGAGATTGCCGATATGGTTATTTTCGGCTTACGTAAAAAAGGTGTTGATGCTGAACGGATCGTGAAAGAAGATACGGACGTTCCTTTGTCTGAGCGATGCAGACGGGCGAATGACATCTATAAAGAGACAGGAAAAAAGCTATACTTGTTTCTATCCATTGCAATGCGGCCGGTTCCGGTGCTAATTGGATGAACGCAAAGGGGTGGAGTGTGTATGTATCGAATAACGCTTCAAGTAATAGTAAAAAAATGGCTGAATGCCTGGGGCAAGTAGCCGAATGTATTCCGGTTCCCGTACGTAAGCCAATGCCTGACCAATTATACTGGCAACAGAACCTTGCAATTTGCCGGGATACTAATTGCCCGGCCATTCTGTCGGAGAACTTCTTTCAGGATAATAAGGAAGATGTAGACTATCTTTTATCTCGGGAGGGTAAGGATGCTGTTGCACGGATTCATATTGAAGGAATCATTAAATACTTGGGATTATGAAAGAGTGTAATTTGAAAGAAATGTGTCGGTTGACAGTTATAGCTTTCTTGGCATTGATAGTGATGGGAGTTCTGATGTCGCTATATTCGTGTGGAAGTTATAAGTCTACCATGAAGCAGGAGACATCTACCCTAAAAGTGGATAGTATCAGGCAGATTAGAGATTTTGGCTTTACTTCTATGCAAGATATATCCAGCTTCTTACATAGTACTACCAATCGGAAAATGAATTGGCAATTGTATGATACTACTAAACCTATTAATCCGGATACAGGTAAGCATCCGTTGCTGGCTGAGGGGAATACCGAAGAAAACAATGAGATTAAACAGGATACAAATATAACAGCTGCAGACAGTGTAATGTTGAAGTCTGATAGTTCATCGTCTTCTCAAAGCCAGGAAAATGTAAGGCAGGAACAGGAGAAACAGAAAGATGAAACGACATTACCCAAGCAAATAAGTAATATGATTTGGGCCTTAATTACTTTAGTTGTTATAAGTGGCGTTGGATGGACTATTTATAAATTAAAGAAGCGCGGAAATAGTTGTAAAATAACAACTTGAATAATTCTCATCATCATATATTTGTGATATGAATATAGAAGTAACTTTAAATAAAGCTGAAATAATGCCGGAAGTATACAAAATAACTGGATACACCGGTGCTAAGAATATGGATATAGAGAAAATATCTTCTACGGAAGATGATTTAAATATCCTGGACAGCTACTTTGGAGAAGCCGTGAGTAGCATTGCTGATATTGTATCTAGATATGGGTATTTATCTAATGAAACAGAGAATAGTTCTACCTTCTGCTTTGATTTACCCTCCAGTTGGAAGATAGCTGTAAGAAAAGCTTTGGAGAAGTCTTTGAAACAATATGTTTCAAACTACATCTGTATGCAGTGGTTTAACTTGTCGAAGAAAGAGGAAGTAACTTATTACGGAACAGTATGTGACGAGCAGGCTATTGCTATAAAGAAATACCTTTTGGAGCGAGAAAGGCCCAAACGGAATTAATTGCAAATAACTAAATAATTTATTATGGAAGGAAGTAAGGTTATCAATCTTGAATTGACTGTAAAAAGTCTGTTTGAACAAATGAAGGAACACTCTTATTATTTGGGAGAAGCCCTTAAAAGTGATCCGAAACTAACGGAATTAGCTGCAAAGCTTCAAGCTAATGACGACGATGACACCGTGTTGAAGGATTTGGCCCAGGAGGGCGGAACGAAGCTTGGAAATATTCTGAGCCGGGTTATTGGTAAGACATCTTATTCATGGGATGAAAACAAAACTAAGATCAGCTTTACAACGAATGCTGTTTCAAACTTTATGGAAAGTCAGAAAGAAACGATTAAGGATAATATGCTGAGTTACCTCTCTTATTATACCTTGGCCAAGTGGCTTAATCTTATAAAGCCAGATGAAGCTACGCGTTTTGAACAAAGGTTGGTTGAAATTGAGGAGGAATTGAGACTTCTCGGTGCCCAAAGAGATAAGCCGAAACGTACAACATCAGCAGCACCAACTACCTAATGAATTTACTGGCCATAGAAATAAAGCTAAGTAGTGTTTTCTCTGAAATAGATGTTCGGACTTACTACCAGGGAGAATCTTTGAAGAAAAAGGATGCTGATTTTTCCAGCATCCAAACTTCTTCAGATGATTATGATATGCTTCGCTCACCTGTAGAAACGGCCTTAAATAATATTAGTGGTCGTCTTATTAAGCGGGTAAAATGTTTTGAATGGCAGATTGATGGTGAAAAGATCAGCATTAGTTTGATACCTTATGAAAGGATTCCTCCACATGCTGATAAGATTATGGAGTTATTGAAGAAGGCTATTTGGGATTACATTGTAAATTACGTACATTATGAATGGCTTTTGACTGTGAAGCCGGAACTTGCTCCGGTTCCAGAACAGAGGAATGAAAATTTAATGTGGGACGTGGTGAAGTTTATCGGAATGATAAGTGGAATAGTTAGGAGACGAGCAACGGATTTGGGTGGAATATAAAAGGATAGGAGAGGGGATACCTCTCCTTTTTTATCTTAATCTATTCTCGAAGGCTTCGGATGCAACAAATTCCATATAGTTTAATGACACGTCGGTTCTGACACCGCCGGCCAAGGCTACCATGAAGAATTTGAATGCTTTGGATTTATTCATTTTGGTAACGAGATCGCGTATATCAACAATACTTTCTTTACCGGAAATAAGAGTGAAGTGTTCAGCATCATTGGAACCTAAAATGTACAGTCCAACATTAGAGAATATATTCAGACTTTCACCTCTAAACATTACTGGTTCACCACGTAAATACAAGTCTGACATTGCGCCCTTAATCATTCCTCTTAACGCGGTCTGTATAATGCGTTTGTGAGCATTGCTCCCCATTTTTATAGGTTTAGTCAATAAGAGTATATTTGATATACTTCTATGACTATTTTGCATATCGTAAACACCAGGAGTTACTGATTCACTATCTATCAAAGCATAGCATTCGGGATATTTATTGGTGAAGTTCTTAATACAACAAGATATCTTAGACCATGTTCTTGACTCCATATTAAATAAGTAGGCATAAGGATAGTTCTTATTTGCTATGATTAGCTCATTCTCCGGATAGTTGTAACCTACTTCTGCTTTTTCAAGATATTGAGTAAACTCTACTAATGATAAAGTAAATGATCCTATAGCTGCTATCTTAGAAATGATAGGGGAAGAAATAACACAAGATGGGAGATATCCAATCATATCATCAGATATTGATTTTGCAGTGTTGCCTGCTATCATCATAAGCCCACGTTTGGAGGCAAAGATAACGGCTTGATCTATGCCTTTAATAGATTTGGGATTTATACAGACGTCGCGTGTTATTGGCGTTTGCGTTGAATAGACTACATTGCCTGTTCCTACTGACATTGCATATACTCCATCTGTGGCAAATACATACAATGGGTGTTGTCCAAATTGCCCTTGTGATAAAGCTGTGGTATTGGAGCATAGCCCGACTATTTCTGTATTTGTTGGTTGATAAGTCTGTGATACCGGAAATACCATTGGACTATTTAAGGCTGAAACTTTGAGCACGTTACGTGCTGTGTAATTTGTGCTCTCTTCTGCGGGTATATCAGATTCGAGGTGTTGGTCAATAGATATGTAAGTAAGAAGAAAGCACTAAACCATAACTACTTCTATCACCAGGTATTTTTCCCCATCTTTGAGCTGGCTGGCAATAGTAGGCGATATCGAGATAGGGGTGCTTTTGGAGTGGAAATACTTTTTTGAGAGTTTCCCCGGGCACTCCGCTACCTGATTTAGGTGTAATAAACAGGCTCATAGTATGTGCCCTTGAATCAGGGTATGTAAGAAAGGGAATTATCAACTGTTTAGATGATATCGTGTTTTTTACAATAGTTTCCCCTTGTTCTGTGCTGATGGTAGTACAAATAGTTAGAGTATATTCTGTATTCGATTCTTGAGTCTGGCTCTCATATCCATACATATATCCTTTAAAATAGGAGTAGTTGATGTTCGCCAAATGCAATCTTGAATTATAAACATAGCTTGTTTGGGAGGAAAAAGAGTGCTTTGTTTCAGATGTTATCAATTGCTCCTGAATAGAGATATTGTCTTTTGACCATTCATCAAGTCTCCAGGTCTGTTTACCTTTCAATGAAAATTCAGCAACTTTATAAAAACGATAGGCTTTCAGGATCTGTTCTGTTTCGTTGTCGGTTCTTTGATATTGATTGTAGGTTATGCTTCCGTATTTACTCTCTTTTTTTTCGAACCAGTCTATTGGAGAAATAAACACATCAATGGAAACTATAAGAGGGGTTAGATAAGATAAATCAAAATCATCGAAAGAGAAGTCTATTTTGGTGCCCATTGCGCCAAATTCATAAGTGTAATCCTTGAATGTGGCGTTATTAGGCTCGTTATGACAATAATAGAAAGGGGCTATTTGATAAAATGATACTTCTGTACTATAGGAGTCGCGTCCCCCTGCTTTAAAGTCAAAGGTGTAGTCTTTCTTGTTTCCGTGCTCTATCAAAAAGATTGGAGACTCCTTTATATATTCTCCCGAAGAGGTTCTAAATGCATATTTAAGAAGGCAGGGGCCGACCATATATTCTTCTTTATTCAAGGTATCAATGCAGTTGTCCAAATATCCAACAGCATTATAGTCAGCTGTACGCATGAACTCTTCACTTGTTAATGAACCGTATTTCCTACCACTTAGAAATTGAGAATCTGGGCAAATACTTGTTGCCTTAGCCATTTGTGAGATTTTAATTTGAGGTATTTCAGGGATGGAACCAACGTATTTGTATCCATCAACGTTGTTTTCAAATATCTCGTATAGTATCTGAGTATCTGTAATACAACATGCAATATTTCCCAGAAAGGCAATATCATTGACTCTCCCGGTTAGATCGGATGATAACCATTCAAAGTGTGAATAATCTTCATTGAGAACTTCTACTCTTCCATCTGTATTCAGTACAAGTACTTTCTTAGCAAGTGTATGGTAGAATACCTTTTCTGCATTTGCAAGCTCATGGATAAAAACAGGCTTTCCTATTGGTTCTACTGAACTGTTTTTGATTCGTGCATTGATAAGTTCCATGCACTGCCCGTCAGTTGATATACCTTCATCAATGCTTCGATTAATGCCGGTAAAGGGGATTTTTATGGTTTCCATTTTTTTTGGTAAAGTTATAGTATTCAATTAAATAAAGGATTGATGAAATACAACTTTTGCATTTGTTGAAGAAGAAATATTTCCACTTTGCGAATGTTATTGAACTTTTTCATATATTTGTGTCGTGCCTCAAATAGGTGACAGATCTTTGGAATTTAGTTTAGTACTACCCTGTTGAACGTTGCAGCCCTCAGTATGAGGGCTAAAAAGAATAGTTATTCGTATGTTTGGGTAACTTATGTAACTATTCAGTTTATTAGCTACTCGGGTGGTTGCAGACATCAGTATACGATATGAAAATTAGTGAATAATCAGTATTATGGTAGATAACAAACCGCTCGAAGAACAAGCTGAAGCTTATCTAAAATCAATGTTGCTGAAATATAATTTTAATGTGACAAAGCCTTCTTTTGATAAAAATGGAATTGATTTATTGATTATAGATAGGCCAGATAAGAAGTTAACTAAAACACTTAAAGTTCAAAGTAAAGGTAGATCTTTGGGTAAAAGAGGTACTAATGTTACTATTCCTGTTTCATATGTAACAGATGAATTTATACTCTTTATTTATATAGACAAAGGAGATGAAACGAATTTATTGTATATGTTTACCCGATATGATATTGAGAGTTGGTCTAAAAATAATAAAAGTTATACGCTGAGTATTACGAAAAGTTATTGAACAGTGAAGAGATGGATAAAAGAAAGTTCAATAATAGTAAAGTGGATGAACTTAGGGCTATATTGACTGCTGCCGAAATAAAAACATATACCACCATAATTATAGATGGAATATTTTTTGAAAAAGCTATACGAAAAGCTATGGCTATTTATCGTGATATATGGCCTGATAAAAAATTTCAAAAATTAAATATCAAAAATGTTGTGCGAAATATCTTGTATTGTTTTGATGTATATAAAGCCGAAGACAAGAATATAAATTGTTACTTAATCGAAAGTGATAACTTGTCTTTAGACTCTTTAATAGATCTTGATGCTACAAATACTGTGTTTACTCTAAATGAACATAAAGTGAATTTCTATAGAGAAAAGAATGGTAACATAGTTGGATTTGAAACAATAGAAAAAATTCGAAGATTAGTTAATAGTGAAAACATCATTCTTCTGGCTAACGATGTGCTTTATGAATCTCCACTTAGAGAATTAAAGGTGAAAGGGGTTGATATTATATGTGTTACATTTAATTCTTCTGATGACCGCCGCATGTGTATTCCTTTCAGGTGGGGTGATGTTATATACCCTTTAGGGTTATCATTAGGATTAGAAAAATATGAATTATAGTATTTTAATTAAACCTGCTTTTTTATTTCATCCGTATCTTTCTAATATTCTGATATAAAGAGTTATAGATTTTGAAATTCAGCTTTCAACTTTTCCAGTTTTTCTTTTATTGAATCCTAATTGCCCTAATAAAGAAATCGCTTAACACCATTGGAAGGTGGTTTTGTTCCTGTGTTTCCCAAAATGTCTTAAGATAGCGTAGGTGGTAAATAAATGTAATTTAGGGAAATCTATTTATTTCCTTGATTTTATTTTGATTGTATTTAGAAATTTATGATATTTGGCGTGCTGAATATAAACTATTTGATTGAACTTTTCATATCATGTAACCCGTAATCAGTCAGGTTTCGGATGGGGTAGGTTGGCGCATGATATTAGGAAATAATATTTTTAATACAATGGTAAATTTTACTCGAAAATTTCATCCTGTTGGATTTGGAGCTTTTTATACAGAATGTCATGAATTTGGTGGTAGAGAAATAAATGTGGTGTACGATTGTGGAACTTTAAAAGGGGAAACATTTATTGAAGGTTGCATAAGAAAACAATTCCCTAAAGATAAAACTGTTATTGATATATTATTCATTTCTCATTTTCATAAGGATCATATTAATGGCGTTCCTTTCTTAATAAAGCATTGTATTATTAAAAAAGTAGTGATACCATTTATTCCGAAAGCAGATAGAGCATTATTTGTTGTAGGAGAAGGTTTAGATAGGCGTTATGAAGGCTTAGTACTTGATACAGAGGCATACTTTGGAGGAGAGACAGAAATAATTAGAATAAGTAGAAATGGTGAAAATGATATACCGGTAAATTCAGCTGAAATCATTCGGCCAAGCGGAAATCCAATTAATATCTCTTTATCTATATCATTAAAATGGACATATGTTCCTTTCAACTATAACTACACCGAATATGTTCCTAAACTTAAAAAAAAGTTGGAGGAAAGGGGATTGGATTATGATAAACTTTCGGATAAAAAATATTTATATGAAAATATTAATGAAGTGAAGCGGGCATTTAAAGAAATAGAAAAGGATCAGAATAAAACATCTTTAATACTATTTTCTGGATTAATAAAAAAAATCCCGTTTGATGATTGTATTGTTTTAGTGAAAAATGCACAAATAGAGGTTTTAATAGATTCTGATGCTGGAAGTTTATTAAATTGTGTTTACTTTGGGGATGCTTCATTGAAGGACGATGAAATAGTAAATGCATTTAAACATGAAATTTTGGAAAAATTTAATCTTTCATATAGGACACTGCAAATTCCTCATCATGGTTCAATGTACAATTTCAACTCAAAAATTGTTGAGTCTAGCTATATATCTGTGGTTTCTTGTGATTTTAAATCTTATAACCTACCTGATGCTTCAGTAACTAAAGAAATAGCTAAAGCAGGCTCTGTACTTGTGGCTGTAACTGATAATCCTAATACCGAATTCAGAGAATGTGGGAAATATTAGTAATGTGATTAGATGTTAATTCAAAATTATATTGTTTTACGCTATTTATAATTTGCAAAATGATACATTTTGGTTATCTTTCCTATCCTCTTTTTTGCACGCATATCTCCCGCATGATTTAGAGTGTACGAAAACACAATAGGCGCAGGAATGTCTATCACTATTTCGTGGAATCACTTGAAACAACCTCCTTCCTATATTGAATAAAGCGTAAGCCTCTTTATATATCTTGTTCATTACTTTATTGTTATTAGTTAAACTTCGGTATTGGCATCCAATGAGTAATACGACCCAAAGGAGAGTTTGGCAAGAATATTTGATGATCTGATTCCCATTGACCATTTCCATAATACAATCCAGTAAAGTAGCCTTTATGAGAATCTTTCCATTCTACAGTAAAAAAGACACCTGTATTTTCCTCTGGTAACTGCTCTTCTACGTTTATCCACGGGGATTGTTTCTTATGCCATTCAGTACCAGCTTCGAAGGCTGCTCCGAAGGAAGCATATTCATTACGAGAGACATACTTCTCGATGTATTCACGTTTTGCTTCTTCTAATGTCTGTTTCATATTTGATTTATTATACGTTAAACTCAATTTTCTGTTGCAGCACTTCGTCTGCATAATATTGATCGAACCCTTTATCACTGATCCACCAGTTGAAGCCGAACTCTGCATCGGTGAAGTTGCGGGTGATATACCCTGCATCAATTAGTTTTTGAATAGTCTGTATCCACTTTCTACGGACATGAGGAAAACGCTGAGAGTCTTTTAGCTTCTGCTTATAGTTAGACATTGGACAAAGAATACATCCAATACGTTTATATCCTTCATCATATAATTTGCAGTGTGGTATATTATTCGAGTTAAGAAATTGCCAAACTTCACGTTCAGTCCAGTAAAGAATAGGCGAGACAAGAATTTTATCTTTTCCATTGACGCATGTAACCATCTTTTCTTTATGCTCAGAAAATTGGTCGAAGTTCCCGCTGAATTTATGGTTGCTAATCTCAATTTCTTCACGTTTAGAGCGTCGCACACTTTCAGCTTTACGAATACCTATTAAAGTTACTTTACCCGCCCCAGACAATTCCTTGAATTCAGCACAACACCAGCGCATTGTCCTTGTTGGAATTATGTGCTGTTTTAAAGCCATATCATAAATACTCATTTTGGGCTTTATTAATTCAACATCTGGATAGTACTGCTTCACAAAGCGAATAACATCCGGAGGATCGACGGAAGTTAAGTTCATATGAGCCTTAAACCTCACACCTGCCATCTTTGCAAGATGGTACAGGACTTGACTATCTTTTCCACCGGAGAATGCAAGATAAAAGCCGTTCTCTGGATCGTAGTCTAAAGCCATCGCCTCACACTTCTGAAGTAAGGCGATGGAGTAATCTATTTTAGATTGCAGATTCATTTAGTTCTTCTATTTTTCTATTACATTCCACTCACTTTCCATAATCACGTATCTACACTTGTTACAGCTATGCAGGAATGTAGGGAATGGAGCCGTAGTGTAGTCCTCAATAGCTATCTCTATGCTGCCACATTCCGGACATTCAATCTTAACCTCATTGATACCTGGATAGTCCCAGAAAGAAAGCTTTCCTTTCACGTTCTCGATGGGCTTATTAAACAGGATGGGATTAGCCAGTATCCAGTTATAGACTCCTTTCTCTGCCCAGATAGAAGGATGATTAATAGAACAACCTACTATCTCTACGCTGCCGATGATAGAGCCAAAAGGCATATTTCCAAACATAGTTTCTATGGCTATCGTTGCAAATGCAGCTTTCGTCTGTGCATCCGTTAAATCAATGCTAAACTTTCTACCATGAGAACCGGCAGCATGAATAAAAACTCGTTGCCCGATATACTTCCTTGGACATGGCCAAGTGCGGTTTTCAATGTCTTTAATGCCGTGAACAATTAGAGATGCCCACGGCTGTTTGATTGTTATTGCTTTCATGATTTTTTTGTTTTTATTAAAAGTACTCACCACACCTAAACCCTTTGCGTGGCATAAAATCTCTGAACTCACAACTTCTGAAAACTTGCTTTTTGTCAGCCCATCCAGCCAAGTCATTCTGCCATTGAGGGATTATTTGGCGAGGGTTGTTAAAGTCTCTGTAAGGCTGGACGTGAGGAAGAAAGCGACTGCCCTTATTTCGCCAATGATTTATACGCTCAAATGATTCTTTGAAATCATTAAAGAGGATGCAATAGAAGAAGTATTCTCCTTTGTATCCATATTTATCAATCAAGGCTGTTGCACGTTCGCATTCTGCTATCTGTCCAGGAGTGTCACAACCAAAGCGAATACGTTTTATCCATTTGACCTTTGCAAGAAGTCGGGCCACTTCGTCTGTTACAAGACGGGCATCCAAACCTTGGTTAAAGTCCACTCGAAGTTTTAATCTGATAATCTTTTCTATCTGTTGTAATCCATATTTGGAAGCAAGCACATTGTTGTCCATCAGGATTATATTTTTCCGATTATTAACTGCAATTTCTTCGATATCCATATAAGGAGCGATCTTGCCTTCTTTCTGAGGAACTATACACCATTTACATTTGTTTGGGCAACCACGGGTTAGAAAACCATAGGCTGTTTTATCATCAAGGTTATAGAGTGAATAATCGGGAACCATGCAATCTATATCGCTTGGGAGAACTTTTGAAATATCATAGCCGGTACCTCCTTTTTCAATATGATCAGCGTTGGTAATCCACTGTTGATAATCTTCCGTAAAGCTAAAAATTTTAGCCATATACACCTTATCATAATGATTGAATGGATTATACCACTCAACCTGATTTCCTTTTAGTTTATGATAACCACTTATCTTCATCAGGGCAAGATTAGGGTAATTGCTATCTACTGCTAGTATCCCGATGTTCATTTTAATTTGAGATTTTGTTTGTTGATAACTTCTTGGCACTCTCTCAGCTTTTTAAGCAAGAATTTACCCGGTTGATTGATACGACCTTTTTTGATTTCAGCAATTAATTTTTTGCACTCTTCGAATAATCTGGGGTCCTTGATATACAAGCGTATTGAATCAGCGTCAGATTGTGTGAGGTTTACCAGCAAGAAAACATAAATGAAATAGTTTTCGTGGGACATTACTTTGATTTTCCCTGTTCGTTCCATTCCTTGTAACTTCTGTAGGATTTCATAGAACTTACACATGGAAGGATTTTCTAACCATTGCTTGACGAGACTCAAACCAATAGATGATTCTTTCCCGTTTTCGGTTAGGCGCATAGCTTCCCATACATCATTCTCATTTACGCCAGGCTTTCCTCGCAATGCTGACTTTATATCAAAGTACTTTTCTGAAGTAGGAGACGAAGTTGTTCTTCCTCCTCCAATCGACGAAGCGCCCCCGTGAGGGGGAGTTTGAGGAGGAGTTTCTTTTAGTATACTTTCTTTTAGTATACTTTGTGGTGCAATGTCTGCATTTGTCGTATCAATGTATACATTTTCCTCTAAAATGTGCACATTAGAGAATTTTGAAACATCGATAAGCAAAAGTTCACGCCGGGCTTCAACGCATTGGCGGCGCTTGACTGCTTCAAAGTAGCGGCTTTGGATACCACGAGAAGTTAATATCTGGAACCTTTCAAAAACCCCTTTATCGAAAAAGGAACGTTTGACCAACCCCTTTACAACTTCTTTCACCAAGTCCGAAGCAATGCCGGCACCCACTTTCCGTGAGAAAAGCAAACACTCATCATCACCCCATTGGTAATAATAGCCTTCTTTATATATTTTGCAGAGCAAGCGAATTGCGATATAGGCTCCTTTTATGCCAAATTCCCCTTCTATAAGTGCTAATTTATCATCGTCGAAGAAATCAACGTTAAATGAAAAATAGTCGAGACCGGTTGAATTAGCCATCTGTGTAGTTTTTAAAATGCTCAATTATTGGCGGACACCTGGTTAGTTCAAAGTGAATGCAGAATCTTTTCGAGTCTGCTACTAACCGTCGTCCAGACCGTTTACATTCTGAGATTATAGGGTCATTTTCCCATTGCATTAATCGCCTCTTGCGGCAATCAATACAACGTATTGCCTTTTGTTTATCCATTGATTATATGTTATTCAAATACTCTTGTATTTCACGTATGAAGTCTTCAAGAGAGCGGCAGATAACATACTTGTTTCCTACCGCTTCAACTTCTTTCTGCCAGAGTTTCTGAGAATCACGATGAATACCATCAGGTGTTTTCATCTCGATACAAAGTGATGCATAGCCATTCTTGGGAATAAGCAATATTAAATCTGCAACACCTGCAAGAGCACCTTCAGCTTTCAGTTTAGCACCAGTCACCTTATCACGTCTGCCACCATTAGGAACAGCAAAAAGAAGACTTTGTAGCTTAGGGTAGGCCAAACGAAACCAGTCGATACAGGCACATTGAATTTGATGCTCAAGATCATCTGATTTCTTACGAGATGGCCGGTTACGTTCCTGCTCTAAAAACTCATCATAGGTCATAGTTATTTCTCTTTAACCTTAGCTGATCCTTTAGCACCTGTTTTTTTCTTTCCTTTGGAGATCTCTTCCGAATTGTCAGGGATAACACGGGTATTACGCCCAGTTTTATCAATGATAACAGCCTTGCCGGCTACTATGATTGAAGTCCTGCAGTTATCAGGTAAAGAGGTGATGAAATGACTTACAACAGGAGAATTTGCAGCTTCATCTATACTGTCGATGTGATCTGCACGCTCTGAATACGGGTAAACATCCATAAGAGGTGTCTCAGATACTGACGCGATTATATAATCTGCCATTGTACCTTTCATACCTTCATCCAGCTTCTTAACAGCGTCACGTAGATCGGCAGCTTGCACTAACACCATAGTAGATGTTCTCTTTTCGGCACCACTTTTTTCATCCAGAGTAATGTAAACCAGTTTACACTTGAACCAACGGTCGGCAGCCTCTTCTTCGCTGGGGAATAATTCACTATAGTTGGCCCGTTTGATGTCAGAGACAGTAAACTCACCAGAAATAAAGGGAGTCATCTCTTCTATTATACGTGCTTCGGCTTCTGTGAAGCTAAGAGCATCTACAAGATAGGGCTCTGTAACCTTCTTGTTCATGCCGTTCTCCATCACTTTTTCGTAACGGATTTTGCACTCAAACCATGTATGCATTGCCATATTATTCCCCCTTATTTTTATTCCGTTCCTTAATCATAGCATCAGCTATTTCATAGGCTGCTTTTGCCTGTCTCTCAAAACTGTAGTTCAAATCGGATTTTTCTTTATTAGGAAAGAATTGGGTGAGTATTCTGTTCCAGATAGTCCGTCTACGTCTTGCTGTCTGCATTATGCACTTCATTGCTTCCAATGCGATATGGTCTCTACTAATATTACTTTCCATTTTTAGTCCTCCTATAATTTAAAAAGTTTTGATTTTTAGTTTTATGTAATTAAGCTTGACTATGACTTTCAAAATTGAAACTCATAGCATGTGATATTGTGTGCTAATTTTCTTGATTAACTTCTTGCTTATCCGGCGAAGCTGACGCGCTTTGTCAAGCTCACAGGGTTTCCTATACAGTACTGATCAATTAATTCAGCACTTTTATTGAGGATACGGATAAGGTTTTGTACGTCAGTCTTGGATATTTCCATGAGACTATTTTTTATAGAACCCTTGGAACCTTACTACATTCATATATTCAGGTGACTTCATTAATCCGTCGCCCATTCCTGAGAGTGTTTCTGCTCCGGCTTCATCAATTACGACTTTTGAGTCAATTTCTTTGGGAACTCGAAAGCATATTTGTACCGGGAAGTTTACTTTTGCATCACCAGTGATTACATTTACTGATGCTCTTTGCGTGGCAGCTACTATCCGGAAACCTAATGACCGGCCTTTTTGAAGAAGAATTTTGAGGTTTTCTTCAAGTGACTTTTGCATGATAATTTGATTGCCTACTTTTATTTTAAGTGCTGCTCCTGAACGGGAGGCGGAAACTGCATCTGCAAATTCATCGAAAATGATTAGTTTCTTGGAACAGGCCTCTCTGCTTTTAGCTCTTCTTTGCATCTCCTTAACGAGTAATTGCATCTGCTCTTCAATTTCTTCTATCTCGTTATATACATGGATACCATTGTCTGCGTATGAGCAGAACTCATACTTCGGATCGAAAATAGTGATGTCTTTAATTCCGGATAATTTAGCATACTCGATAGTGGATATGATTGATACTGATTTACCTGAACCAGTTGCACCGCAAATCAACATATGCGGAGTTGAATGATTATTAAGATCCCAGTATATCGTTCGACCAAAGTTATCAATGCCAATAGGCATTTTCTCACCATTCAAATGTTTGGGGTCCCAAAATAGGGTTTCTGTCCGTTTCTTGGGTGTTTCAATAAATAGGTATGATTTATCTTCATACACCATCAACTCTTTACCTATTCGGACTGATGATACATTTAGAGCATTGGCCATATCAAGCCCGTACTTCATTACATTAGCTATTTTAACTCCAGCTGATATCTCAAGTAGATAAGTATTAGAAGAATATCCGCTGATTTCGTGCGCTACTCGCACGGATAAACCGAATGAACGTAATACATGTTCGATCTTCTCTGAATTTGTCATATTTTTATCGGATAAATCATAAGTAATAAAAGTGGCTGCTTTTTCTCGGAAAGAAGTGATTGTTTTGGGATTAATAGAAGCAAGTGAAGCATCTCTAATTTTTCTCTGTCTTCTGGTAATCAAATCTCTTTTGTTTTCCGGTATATCGAAATCATCTACTTCGGCTATCATTGTTTTAGCCCAGAAGTTGTATAATTCGGCTCTATCAATGAAGTTATCATTATCATTAATCATATAGACATAATCCGGATCAGAAACCGCTTCAATCATTCTTTTTAATGGTTCGTACAAGATTGATTCATAAAGTCTTCTCGTATCATCAGTTAAGACAATCTTGAATTTCTTTAACTGTGGCGAATTATCTTGATTTTTCGATTCTTTATTTTCCACGAACCATACTTCATCTATATGTTTCCCTGTTTGAGATTCATAGCATTTAATGTAAGTGATCGCTTGTTTTCCGCAGACAAAAACCAGTTCATCATCATTTGTGTACTTTGATTTGCTTTTATGGTCGATGATGACTACTTTTCCGTCTTTCAGTTTAACAACAAGATCAATGTTGGCATGGCATGGGAGTGGGATGTCCACTCCATTAATGATTAGCCATTCATCACACCGCAACTCTACACCTAAGATTTCCTCTATATCAGAAGTATATAGAGATTGCTCTTCAAAGAAGTTTCGTATTAAATTTGTTACAGCTTTTGTGGCTTTGATCTTACATTTTTCGATGGTTGGAGTTGTACTTAAGAGTTTCCATGAATTGGCCGGAACCTCTTCTATGTAAGCAAAGGCTATTTCTTCCATGTCTACAATAGAGGTCTTAAGCCCAGTACGAAGGTTCTTGAAGAATAACTCCAGTGCTGTATGATATGCATTACCCGCTATCGAACTCGCAGAACGCTTTGAATGTTCGTGATAAATTTCCGTCTTTTCGAATTCTTTTTCGTTACGGGCAAAAGTTGTAACTTTGCTGTAGCTCCAGGAATCAATCAGAAAGTTAGAAAAAAGTTCCTCTACTTGTTCTTGGGTAAACGCTGAATACTTATTCATTACTATAATAATTTTGTAGGTTTCTTTTTCTTCATTTCTTTTTTCTTGGTAGCTATCTCTTCCTTTACTCCACGAATAGGCTTCATTAAATAGTCTACAGAAGTATCACCATCCTTTAAAGATTGAAGTATTCCTATCAAGGTGGATATTTCATTTATATTAATCTGATTGACAGTCTGTCTTCCGCATAATTTCAAGACTTCTTCTTCGGTTATTGCATATTCATTCTTGAAACTATTGATAATTAATGTCCTTTTTTTGAGTATTTTATCTGCATCCGACAAGTCTCCTGTTATCAATCTTTGAGCTGCCTCATACACCCGGTTAGTAATGGCTTGTGGTATAACAGCAAAAACGGAATTACGGTAGGCTATAGAGTTTGCTGCATTGCCTGTAACCGTAATCATGTCATCGGAGAATCGTCTGCCTTTGCTATCTATTATATTCCTACGAACTTCGAAAGCGGATGCTACATTGGTCTCTAAATCCCAGCATGTACCTCGACTGATAACGTGTTTATCAGTAATTTGAACGACCTTAGCTTCAGTTCTTATGTTTCCCCAATTAGATACCATTATTTTGGCAAGATGCACTGATGGACCAGTGATTATCTTCTCACCACGTGGCAATGCATATCCGCATGACTGGGCAGTTTCTTCGTTCATGGTAGCAATAACTATCGAATTATCGATGCTTCGTCTTATATCTCTTGGATATTGTTTGGCAGTAGATATTTGTGAGTCTATGTTTGCTCTCTCTATTGCGTCCACTTGCACCATCTGGAGTTTTTGTGCTTCCACTGGAAGACTCTCATAATTATCAAGTTCCATAATTTTCTGTTTTTTAGTTAACTAATTCATCTTTGTTTTCATCGCAGAAGACTAACCTCGTGCCTGATTGGATGAGTATGGAGTATGAATTGTGTTTCCGTATTACTCCGGTTATAATTTCATACTCCCAAGACCAATACCCGGATTCTGACACGAGGTAACGATGACGCACAGTAACGGTTGTGCCTATTGGAATTTCAGTTAATTTCATTCCTGTGGGGGTTGAATTATTCAATTATCCTTATTTTTGTTGTGCTTGATACAGTTATCTCATTATTATCAAGATGAAGAACTATTCCTCTCTCGCTATAGGTTACATGTCTCAATACTCCTATGTAGAAACGACCATTTATATAATCCCCACACTGATAATATCCATCATCTGTCAGTGACACCTTTTTGCCTATATAGTGGCCAAAGAAGGCATTGTAAATTGTTTTGCTTTCATTCATTTTTCTATTGATTTGATTAAAAAGGGCACGCCTCCAAAGAGAAGTATAAATTGTCACATTTAAAACTTTATTGTAATAAATGAAGAACGTGCCCGAATTATTATTACTTTTGCTATGTCACATTTAAAATTTTAGTATTATGTCAGAACTTGAAAATCAAGCAAACTCACAAAAAGGGTTTGCCAAACTTTTTGAAGTATTGCGTGATTCACTCCTTGGGGTAATCAAGCCATCTTATTTAGAAAAAATAGCAATAGCACAAGCGTCAGCAGCTTCTATTGCAAGTACATCAGCTTTTAAAACTGCACTAAAGCAGAATTTAGCTAATGAAATATCTCAGGCAACTCTCTCTGCAAGAGAAACGAGGCAAATTCACAATATAGCGAACATATACGCACTTGCAGCTCAAGAACTACAAATGATTGATAACATTAGTAAGGCTCCTGTCTCTCCTGAATGGAGTGCAAGGTTCTTTGATTATGCTCTGGACATTTGCGAGGAAGATGCGCAAATTATTTGGGGAAAATTATTAGCCGGAGAGATTGCTAATCCAGGTACATTTTTTAAAAGAACCTTGTCTGTTTTAAGAAATATTGAGCCCTTCGAAGCCAAATGGTTTGCGGATATCTGTCAATTCGTCTTAGAGGATTGCATATTACCTAATTATATCTTAACACAAGATTATTTTCCTACTAACCAATTCCAATCTCTTACAGATTGCGGTCTAATCAATAGTATTAAATGTGAATTCGGTTTTAATGCAGGTACTATGGAAATCCATGGAAAATCACAATCTTTAAAACTTATATCACCCAAAACAGGAACTATTCCACAAATGCACTTAGGTCATTCTTACACGCTAACCGATGTAGGAATTCAGCTTTGTAAGATAACACCATCTCAAAATAACCTAACTTGCTTATTGAAATTGAAAGAAAATATCAAAGCCAAATATAATATTGAATCTGAACTTGTTTAAGAATCCCAGCAATCCACAATTTGAATAACTTTATGGCTTGTAATTCTTGTTATTACTTTAGCTATTTCTTCATCTGATACAATAATAGGCTGATTGACATACTCAACATCAAATCTAATAATGATAGTTGCATACATCTTAAAAAGAAACATCCATGAATAGCTGTATGTAACTATCATTGGTTTGCTAAACGAATATGTATTCATAAATTATTACTTTTAATATAGTTATTAATGATTATTCTTTCTTATTTCACCGAGTCTTTTTGCAAGTAGTTTGAGAATACTTGCGTTTGTAGTTAAATGGCTGATATTATCAGCCAAATGTCCTGTCTCCATGAAGTGAGATAAAGACTCGGACACTTCTTTTACTCGCTTCTTTATATCATCAATTTCATCCATATTTATACCGATTTGAGGTAAGGCGGCCACACAAAGACTGCCTTACTGCTGATGTTACAACCTCGCTAATCTTTCTTTTAGGCACTCATTATAGGTGTACATCGCTCCGGCCTGCACAAGCAAAAGAGACTTTTGCACCGGATCAATCGCATTGACCTTCTCACTTTGATTGAAATCATTCAACTTGTTAAGCTTTTCTTCCAATTGTGCCTGCTCTTCAATCAGGCGTGATTTAAAAATCGCTCATAATGAATTGTGGATTTTACAAAGCCCGTCCAAGGCTATTTAATTCGTTTCTGTATGAATTTGAATTATTTTGTTACTATTGTTCTATCACTCCTTACTACTTTCATTTTAGGCTTCTTAAACTGTTTGTCACACGATGTATAAGGAAGCCAATACGACTTATCTTCATATAAATACTGATCTATTGGAACTAAATGAAACAATTCATTGTCAAAATCAACACCGATCAACATGCATTCTATATCAACTTCAGGATGCTTTTGGTGGTAGATGATAATCTCGCTATGTCGATATGCGTAATGGATGAATTGGTTACGAGTCATTATTTACCTCCTATCTGTATATCTATATAAGTTTTAACGCTTCCTGAATTCCGGCTTCCAATGCTTCCTCGTAGGTGCTGTAACGAACAGGGGCTCTGTCCTTCAATCCTATCAGGTCATGGGTAGGTATTGTCAGAATATCGTAAAGCCAATAGTCTTCATACATATAGCCTATTTCAATATGGAGGCACTTAGTGTCTCTCAACCACTTTTGGGTGAGAGATTGGGTAGGTGCAGAAAAACAATCATCCTTTTCATTGAAATTCTCGGATTTGTCGTAAGTTTCAGACAGCTTCATGTCACCTTCTATGGAATCTGCTTCATAAAAAGTAAATACATCTTCACTCAACCCTTTTTCTTTCAGCAGTTTTGCTGTTTCTAATTTTACAAATTCTTCGATCATAATTATTCTCCTTTCTGTTCTGATTTGAATCAAACAAAAACATGAATTAAATTCCCATGAGTATCTTTCATAGCCTTACAGGGGCACGTACCTCCACGATAATGTAAGCATGTTGTATTACATTCTTCAGTACATACTCGACCAATTATCGTATGCGGTATATCTTTATCTATCAGCCTTCCTAATTCATTACTATTATTCATGACGAATATTTCGCCATGAATTTCAATTGTTAAATATATTTCCTTCATTTTTTTATTGTATTTCTTTTTCTTTTGCTCTCTTACAACATTCAGTTACCATGCAAAACTTACACCAAGACTGCAAGGTTTCACGGATTTCTCCTTTACGTCGATACTTCAGGGGATAGAAGTAGCTCAGACGGAAGTATTGCCCGCAGTGGGTGCAGCGTTTGTGTAGCACCCCATTGATATTCGTGTAGTTGCTCTTTTTTCTGCCAACAGGCAGACCGTCACTTCCAAGTACTATCATGATGCCATCTTTTTACGGATTAAACCAATGTTCTTTTTCACAAGAGAAATTATTCGTTCATGGTACTCAGTATTCTTGTTACAAGTACCGCGAGACTGAACGATCTCAAAAGTCTTCAATGATACCTCTATTGTCTCAATACGTTTTTCCCCAATACGGGCCGACAAGATAAGGCTATCACTAAGCTTGTAATATTCGTTTGTATATACGCAATGGTGCATTGCTTTACCCTCTTGGTAGAACTGAGTCACACTTTCCAACGGACGGATAGTGATGCTACCGTCCGCAATCTCCAAGCCAAAGAACCTCTCCATTTTTTTATAAAACCGGGCGATATTTTCCTTGCGCTCTTTTTCATGACGAATCTTCTCCATCCGCTCCTGTTCTCTTCTCTGTCTGGTCTCAATATCCCTCTTTTTGTTCACAAGTAAATCGTGTTCAGTCTTCAGGTCCTTGGGACAAACATAATGGGCATTACGCACATCCTTGTGGAAGTACAATAGCAAGCCGACATAATCATTCCACATAGAGGCGTCTTTGATAATATAATGATTCCTGTTGCAGATATTAAAGGAAGGCTTATAGCGGAGTTGGTAATATCCTTCTTTGAACATGTGTTTAAGCATTGACATCTGTCCTGTCTTTAGGCAAAGCTCTGCATCGTTATCTCCTTTTAAAAGAGAACGTATGAGCCTTGACGGATTAACATCTGGAAATTTTCTGCCAATACCTCGTTTTTTTAATTCGGATATCAACTCTACTTTGGAGTATAAGTACCCATAAATCGCATAGATATCTCCGTAATGATAATAGCCATTACTACCATATTCATCCTTTATGCTTAAAGGACTTGAATATATCCATCCGTTACCACCCATATTCATCGGCTTTGCCATGACGGTACGCTTTCCATCCGTTGTGATCCATTCTTGAACGGTTTCAAAAAAAGAGTAACGAATATGAGAGGAAATGGTAGTGTAGGCCGTTTTTTTATAGGCACATTTACAGCATAATACATGCCTTATCACTTGGAATCCGCCCACAACTTGCAGAATAGACATATACACTTCGTCTGTACTTTTCTTCTTCCGGCTTACCTTTACCTTGAGTTTGTGGTGGCAATATGGACATTCAATACTGTCTCCTAAAATGATAGCACCCAACTCGCTGTTGTTTGTGTCTATCCAGACTCCACCACAATCAGAACACCACAATTCATTCTTGCATTTATACGCTTCATGAGCAAACAGATGTTCTGTAGCCCAGCGTTTGTGGGCATTAGTTATTTCAGATAACTTGTTGCTAAGCTCCGAAACTGTTTTCTGTAATTTGGTTCTCGGTTTCATTATCAGAATGATAAACTCATTTGTTGAACTTCGGGTGATTCTTTCTTTTGCCTTTGATGGTTTCTTTTTTGAGCAATGCGTATTGCTCTTCTTCGGCTAGACGTTTAATAGCTTCTTCACGTGCTATTTTCTTATCTTCTTCAGTAAGTTTTACGGGTTTAGATACTGGTTTGGCTTCAGGAACGGAAGTAGAGGCTTTAACGTTTGCTGGGAGTTTGTTTACCTTGATGTTGTCTTCATCATAATAGTGGACAGCTAACCTCGAACACTTCTTCATCAGACATACATACGGCATTCCCTCGTTTCTTAGCTTCTCCCATAATATAGGAGCAGCATTCGGTTAGATTTTTATTTGCCTTGGCATAGACTACAGCAAACAATTTGTCTGTTTTAGCCCGTTTATCAAGGTAGGACTTGATGGCCTGTTTAAAATCGTTGTTGCTCATGATTTTATTGATTTGATAAGTACTTAGTTAATATGCGTTCGATTGCTTCTCCATTCTCTTGGTTGATCCATTCTTTGGCGACATTCCATGCAATACTTTTTGAAGCTTTGAAATTATCTATTCGGGTAGAATGGTGAGAGAGTTTACCTTCGGTAGGTTTAAGGCCTTTGTCATGGAGTTGGCATAGCCCATCATTGAAGAATACGCAGTATTCATTGCCGGCTCGTGCTTGTAGCATGGGAATGACGTTTTTGGTAACTCCCATAATGATACCCACAGCCCAATAGGTGATTTCTAACTTGTCACCGTATCCGGCATCAATGATTTTTTCTATGTCTTCAGGTGTTCCAAGACAAGGTGTGTGGCATTGTTCTTTACACAGTGAACATTTGCACTGGCACGGCTTTCGTCCTGTCTTACGCATGATGCGCTGTAAGACAGTTTCTTTAATTACTAAATTCATGGATGTTTATGATATTTATTAGCATAATAGATTGTTAGCTCAACCTTCCATTCTTGAACTAAAAAATACAGATTGTCCCATTCAACAATATCTCCTTTCCTTGCTAAAAGAAGTTTTTCTTGGATTAGTGTTAATCGCTCAATGTCTTCTTGTATGTTTTTTCTTCCAGAATTTCTTTTCATAATGCTGGCAATTATATAAGGTGAGTTGAATAGAAAGAAAGCCCGAATTTCTTCGGGCTCCCGATGTTCCTTACGGGACGGCTACGCTTAGTAGGATATACGGCTTCCTGATTATATATAGATGGCAATTATTCAGATAAACCCGGTTCCTATTCTCACGAACAAGACCGGTGCAATTTGGTAATCGTAATGATTAGGCTAACAAAGAGTTTTCTACCTTTCATACCAACTAACTCGTCCTCACGGATTATTGCTCCCCGCCAAGTTGCAACACTTACGAACCCGAATCATAGACGGGGCGGGGAGAGGTTATATATAAAACTGGTTAGGGAATACTGTTTAAAAACCGCTTCGATATTCACATACCAAAAGCGGGGCTATAAATCTAAAATTTATATCATGAATTTATTAAAAGATTGCCTTCTATCTTCACAGACCGAAAGAGCATATTACTACATAAACAGACACTTTGGTTAACAAAGGATCTTGAAACCGAATACTATATAATTCATGTCCAAATGTCTACAAAAGCTCCGGGGCAGTTCCCCGGAGCAAAACACACGACTTCAGCTACTTCATAGTGACACTCATGTTGTTTTTCGGCGTCTTTCCGTCGTGTCAGCCGGAATAAATACCGGGCAGCCCGTAACAAAATGAGCTTTGGGATCACTACTTCTGCTTCATCCATCCTAAAGGCTTGTGGACGGTGCCGGAGTCGAACCGGCCTCACGGATATTGGTGCACCTCACCGTAGTTTCAGCCACGATATACATAACCGCCCGTATGTCCGTCTATTCCGGACTGCCAACATCATGAACCGCCATGTCGTCACCGTCAACTGCTGCATGATTTTGCAGAGATCCACCTCGATTGATACCCTTTGAACTTATATGGGTTTTACCATACTCTCTCAATCTACTACTTTCTTTCATATATTGGTCGCTCCCATAACGACCTCAAATTTCCGAAAGTGGTGCGTTCATTGATACAAGACTGCGGAAAGCAAGGGATTCGAACCCCTGTAACCTTTTGGTTAACCTGTTTAGCAAACAGGCGCGATAAACCACTCTGCCAGCTTTCCATGTACCCGTGCTCCGAGGAACACGGGATTTTCTTTATTTCTAAAATTAAAATTATTGTAGAACACCAACTTAATGGTGATTTAAAAGTCATACTTACTACTCTGATATATCTCTACAAGTTCATTATGATAGAAGCGTTTTGAGACTTCTACATAAAGCGTTTAGGCTACAGTTTTATCGCCTTCAACTCAGCATCTGCTATGTATATCAGTTTTTAGGTGACACGACTGAAACCTTGCAAATCACACTGCCTATATCATTTAATAATGCTTCTCTTACCGGATTCGAACTGGTGACCTGCGCGATGAAAATCAACTAACCTTTAAACACGAGACAAACAACAAATTGAAACGCGCTGCTCTACCACTGAGCTAAAGAGAAGGTGGTCGGGAAACTCGACCTTATTTATCAAAGTAATCTTGAACCGTTCGGGAGAGTTCCCTAAGTCTGGCTGTAGGATATTCTATTTTCCCAGGCCTTTTGCACGGTTGGATCTTTCCTTGTTTATACCAACGGAGGACATTACCTTTCCCAAATGTCCTGAAGGCTTCATTTTGTGAGATAAAAGGCTTATCATTCTCATCCTCTTTAATGTAAGATGCTAATTTGGCCGCTACGCTTGTAACAAACGTATCAAATGTCACAGATTTATCAATAAATTGAATTTCCATATCTCAATAGCTAAGATTGTCGTAGTATTGCTTATTATTCATATATGTACGAACTATGTCTGTGTCCGTAGCATCATCACCAAGTGTAAGCACGATTTGCTCATAAGCTTCTTGCGGCATTGTATAGAGGACTTCTTGATTATAGTCCTGCCGACCTGCAATTCCTAAGATTGCAAATGCCCCTGAGACTGCAAGAATCATACAGAGGACTTTTGAAGTTTTATTCAGATCCATATACTTATTGTTTAAAAGTGATTACTTAATGCTTACTGGCTTTTGGGATAAGGCACATCCATACTCTTTGAGTGCTGTGCTACGAATTAAATCGGGTTGTTCACCTTCAGTTGCAAAGCGGAGTGCATAACGCACCGTGTTCTCTGATACATTGAAGCGTTTAGCCAATTTGGGTATCACGCCTTTTTCGTACAAAATTCTATGCTTAAAGTATGTCATATTAAAAAAGGTTTATTACATTTGTAAATTAACTATTCCGTTGAGGATTGCTCAACTGATTGGTTGTCGATTACGGATGCAAATATATACCAAATGGTATAAAATACAAAGCAAATGGTTTATTTATTGCTTTAAAATGGTTTATTTGTATCTATTCTAAATAAAAAAATGGTTTAATAATTTGAAATAGAGAATATTATGAAAGATTATGGTGTTTCAACTTGGACAGGAAAAAGTGGGAAAAAGTATGAATTTGAAACATATTCTTTAGATACGGAGTTTAATCCTGGTATAGAAGGTAATTACATCTTTGCTAAGCCTGGAGGGGACGAGAAGATATATGCGGTATATATTGGTGAAGGTATACTAAAAGATAGAATTGAATTCAGAATAGACGAGGGGAAAGTGCAACCAAAAGGCTGTGATAGGGTATGTGTGATGGTTAATCCCAATGCAAAGAGCCGTAAATTTATTGAAGAAGACTTGTTAGCTTCTAATATAAATTCATATGAGCCAATAGGCTGCAATAAGAAGATAGGAGGCTAATGTTTTGCTAACCAATCATCATCAGGCTCTAATTTAGAAGAACTAATTGTCATGTAGAGAATTTCACCAGAATAATCAACTTCTCCTGCTAATATATTGGGGTAAATAGAAAATCCCAATAGTTTTAGGATTCTATATGCAATACGGTTTCTCAAACAGTGCCAATAGTTCATGTGGGGATTCTTAAGTTTCATAATGAACTGATTTTATATTTTGCAAATATAAACCGTTTGGTCTTTAAAACAAAATAAAATAATGGAAATCGTTCAAAGAATAAAAAAATTGGTGGAAGCGAAAACCAATGGAAATAAGAAAGAATTTGCTGCTATTATTGGAATAGTGCAAGTAACATTTAATAGATATGTTAATGAAGAACGTGGCATGAGCTATGAAGTGATTGATGCTATTCTTGATGCATTTCCTGAAGTTTCTGCCGAATGGCTCCTTCGTGGTGAAGGTAATATGCTAAAGAGTAACAATAATCTAATTGGTTCCAATCAGGGTAATGACAATACAATAGAGTATAATAATGGAGGAAATGTTGGAGTTGGTAACACTGTGAATGTGTCTTTACCGGAAGCTGGTACTCAAAAAATAATAAGTCCTGATGGTGGGATTGAGATAAATCAATTCAATTCGAGCGTAAAGGAACTTGAACATAAAATTGAGATGTTAGAAACAGAAGTCTCTCACCTTAATAATAATATAGAAACGAAAGATAAATTAATAGCCTCGTTAGAGCGGACTATTGAACTTTTGGGGCATAGGCAATAAGTTTGTGTTTTTCAATTAACTAAAATACGATAAATATAAGTAATTATTAATCATTAAAATAATATTATGAGAAAACTATTATTAGCTGCTATTGCAGCATCGTTAATGCTGTCATCATGCGGCAAGGTTTTTTATCAGGTATATACTGTTGAGGCTCCAGGAAGCATTGAAAAAAAGAGAATGCTTTAGTTTATGAAAATGAAGATTGTAAGGTGATGTATAACTTGTGGTCTGAAGATGGCTATATTGGTTTTATTTTCAAAAATAAAACAGATAAAGATCTTTTCGTTATTTTACCCCAAACTTTCTTTATAAAAAATGGAGTAGCTTTTGATTACTACAAGAATAGAGAATATAGTAAAACTGAAATAGTATCATCTGGAGTTTCTTTGGGAATTGCAGTATCTGGCAAATATGATCTGTGGAGAGATCGGTATGGTGTACCCAGCTCTTTAAATGCTAATGAAAATAGGCAAAGAGGAGTGTCTAAAACAATAGTGGAAAAAGAAAATCCAATAGTATGTATTCCACCGCATTCTTCTAAAGAAATAAGTGAATATTTAATTTCTGGTCAGTTGGTTCGTGATTGCAATAAAAAGCAAGCATATCCTCGTAAAAAATCAATTCCTGTTACATATTCTAAAGATGATTCACCGCTTATCTTTAAAAACAGAATAGCATATACTTTTGATAATAGTGGTAAGGACTTAAAATATGTAGAGAATGAATTCTGGATTTCGGAACTGATTAATTATGCAAAGAAAGAGGCCATTTCTAAGAAAAAATATCAGGAATGTGAAAGTGATGTAGAGGTCGATACGTATGTCTTTAAGATTGCTTCTCCATATAAATTTTATAATTCTTATAAAGGTGGTTCGGCATTCTAAGATTAAATTCAATCCATATCATGAACTAAATGTAACGGTAAAGTTAGGTGGAAGTGCTTATAGTTTCAACTGGAAGTTGCTCGATCCAGAAAAAGGATAGATTGAATAAGCTAACGGATGATATGTATAAATAAAATGCTAATATTCAATAGAGTGATATAAATTGTTTAGTACAATAAAATATGTGGAAATGGTATGACGAATACAAATGGTGGCTTCTATTAGGGTTTGTTGAACTTCTAATTATAGTGTGTATGGCTATAGCAACTTCTGAGAACTCGAAAGTGTGGTTACATATAAAACGGAACTGGTGGAAAATAGTATTTTTAATATCATTGTTCTTGCCTGTTATTTTTTATATCTGTAATTTTTCGAGAAATGGTTTTAGTGATAATCCTGCTGATTGGGGAACATTTGGTGATTATATTGGTGGAGTATATTCTGTTGTTCTTACTCTTGCATTAGTTTATGTGACATATATATTAAATAAAAAAAATGAGCATAATAAGGAGAGGTTACATGCGGTAAAAGAAATCTATGCAAGAATTTCTAATATAGAATCTGACAATATTAATATTGATGATATAAACCATTTGGTTAAATATGTAGTTGCTAATAAGCTTCATCTGCGTGAGAGTATATATCGTCAATTAATCATTATGACAGATTATTATAAAGAAGTTGCAGTAGATAAATCCAAGATTGATATAGAAAAAGAAGCTGCTTTGAAAAATGCGTTAAAAGAATATTATAATGAATAACTCTTATAATAAAGTATTTGTGGTTCCTAAATCGGTAACTCCTAATAATATCTTGTCATTTTTAAGAATGGCTGAGGATATATTTGATATGAGAAGACAAATGAAGAAGAAGGTTTTGTTTGATTTATCATTTGTTAATCGAACAAATATATTAGGTTTATTGTTAATGTATAAATTTATAGAATATACAACAACTAATGAATGTTTTGAATTACCGCAGTTGAAATATAATGATTATGTAGAGGCGGAACTGAAAAAGCACGGCTTTTGGGAGTTGTTTCAGGCATATATGACTAATAAAGATGTTAATTATGATAAGCTTAATTTTAAAGATGAAGGACGTTTTTTTATTGCTCCACTAGCGTTGCTGAGAAATAATAATTATGATATAAAAGAACGTTTTCTCCCTAAAATAGAGTCATATTATTCATATAATGATAAAATAGTGTCTATGGTACTATTATGTTTAGGAGAAGTTTTATTGAATTTTTGGGAACATGCGGTTAATGATACAAAATCTATTATAGTCGCATCTGGAAATAAAGTAAAAGTAGAGATAGCATGTGCTGATACTGGTAACGGGGTTATTTCGACATTATCTCCTACACTCGTCCATCAAATTTCTAAGGAGGAAGTCTTAGTTAAATCTCTGGAGAAGGGTATTACCTCTAAAAAAATGACTAACCATATGGGGTATGGTTTGTGGATACTAAATGAAATAGTAACAGCAACTAAAGGAAGGCTTCATTTGTATTCAGAGGGTGCTTATGTTTTTAATGATTTTGGGAAAATTAAAAAAGGCCCTTGTTCTTTTTGGCAGGGAACAATCATTTATATATCTTTGCCATTAGTAAATCCGCAATCATTATCAGATATAAAAGGCGTTGAATTTGATAAACTTAAGAATATTAAAATAAAATTTGAATAATGAATACTATTGATTTAAAGGATTTTGGCCCTATTATAAGTGATAAAGAAACTGGTAATAGGATATATGATTTGATCAAAGAGAAGAATCCTAACTCTTCTGTTGTTCAGATTGACATGGAAAGTATAAAATCAATGGCTACTTTTTGTGCAAAACAAATATTTGGAAGGCTATATGTTGAATTGACTCCAGCTGTGTTTTTTAATAATATAAAGATATTGCATGCTACTGAGGATGTTCAATTGATAATAAGATTAGGTATACAAAATGCAGTAGAAAACTCTTAAATCCTTAAATAAAAAAAACTAATTTAAAATGATGGCCTAGATTATATAGATAATAATAAAATGTGTCTTAGGATTCATTTGAGAATATTTATATAGTTATATAATAGTTCGAAATAGTATTATTATGTTTTGATATTGATTAGAATATTATAGTATACTTCTGATTATTAGTATTTAATAGCAGCGGCTCAGGCGGCTATTGAAGATCTGAAGTAAAATACTCTAAAATCTTATATTTATAGGCTGTAAACCTTTTTTAAATAGGTTTACAGCCTATCTTTTTGGAAAAACATGTATCTAATAATCAAATATTTGTTTTTTCTTTATTATCTTTGCCATCACTTAAACTGTCTGATTACCTAATATTTTAATCACCAACTTTATGAATCTGGATTTTTCTACATTATATGCTCTTTGGGCTACTGATTTTTTTCAGAAGAATGAAATACTGCTGCTTTGTTTTGGGGTTATTATTTTATTGCTTCTGGTTATTATGATTGTTGTGTCCATCAATAAAACCAAGCGTTTGAAAACATTGCAGCAACTGAATGAAGTGGCTGAGGAAAGCAATCAATTGAAGAATGCCTTTATTGCCAATATGACGCATGAAATACGTACGCCGCTCAATGCTATCGTAGGATTTACAAATGTGCTTGCTGAAACTGATAATTTAAGTAGAGAAGAGCGGATGATTTTTCTGAAAGAAATCAATGATAATAAAAACTTCCTGGTTCAGATGATCAATGATTTATTGGATTTTTCGAAAATAGAGGCCAATACAATGGAATATAAAGATGGAGATGTGGATGTAAATGCATTGATTCAGGAAATATGTGCTGCGGAGAATGCACATCCCAGACCATCGGGTATTCAGATCGAGTTTGTAGAGAAACTGCCTCAATGTCGTTTAATGATTGATCGGGTACGTTTTGCGCAGGTGATTAATAATCTGGTAAAGAATGCATTGAAGTTTACAGAACAAGGTAGTGTCAGAATTGGATACCGTCGTCTGAGTAATGATAGTTTTTATTTTTACGTAGCTGATACAGGTTGCGGTATTGATGAAGAAAGCCGCCGTGCTATTTTTGAGCGCTTTGTAAAGATGAACTATAATATTCGTGGTACAGGTTTAGGTCTTTCCATCACAAAATCCATTGTAGAGCACTATGGTGGTGGCATTGGTGTAGAGTCAAAAAAAGGGGAGGGATCTACTTTCTACTTTACTTTACCTGCCAGTGCAGAGTATAGGGAATATGGGAAATTTTAATATAGATGTTTTTTTAACTTTTTAATCCGCCATTTCTTTTAGTTTCTTAAAGTGGCGGATTACGCCCAGATAATCCCGGTCTGTACAGACATTAAATTTGTTCCATAAATCACCGAGTACTACCGCACCTCCGAATCCAAAATCTTTTATTTCCAGAATATTGTCGGGAGTAATTCCACCTAAAGCCATGACTTTAGTATCGATGATTCTTTCTTTTCCTGCCGCACGCAATTCTTCGGGTGTGTAGCCAGAAAGAATTCCTTCCTTGGATATGCAGTCATAAACGGGACTCATGAATACATAGTCGTAAAAATGTTTTTTACTTTTTACTTCTTCTACAGAATGGCAGGTATAACTGACATGCCCTGAATAGTCATGCGGTTCATGTGGATTGCGCGTATTTAAGTGAATGCCCATGAGGTCGAATTCTTCTTTTAGATAAAAGTGCTCATGAGTGACGATACGCCTGTGATATTTTTCTGGTATCAACGTTAAGAGTCGCTCGGAATACATTGCAGGTGTTTCCGGTTTTCGCAGATGTAGAATATCCAACCCCTCTTCAAAGAGTGCCGTGATAATCTTGTCTTCTTCCACAAAAAAAATGTGGGTGCTGTGACTACAATGAGCTTCATTTCTTTTGATAAACGTTTATGTTAGCAAAGTTAATGATAAAAGCTTTCGGTAGCCAACGTTTTTCTTTAAAATATGTTAGATAGGATATGCAAAACGCACCTTTGGGACTGATAATTCCCGCAGGTGCGTTTTTTTGAAAAAGAGTTTATGATGTTGTTGTTATTTCATCCGGCTGCCTACTACATTCCAATCAATGATACCCCAAAGAGCATTTACATGATCGGCACGGCGATTTTGATAATCGAGATAGTAGGAGTGTTCCCAAACATCAAAGCCTAGCAAGGGGGTAAATCCTGAACGTACAGGGTTACTACCATTGGCTTCTTTGGTAATATGTAATTTACCATTTTTATCTACTGATAACCAAGCCCAACCTGATCCGAACAATCCTACAGCGGCAGCTGTGAATTCTTTCTTGAAGTTGTCAAAGCTTCCAAAGTCGCGTTTGATGGCTTCTGCTAATTTTCCTGTAGGCTCGCTTTGAGTGGGTTTCGGGGAAAATTGCAGGAAGTAGAGGGTATGATTTAATACTTGTCCGGCATTATTGAAAATTGCTCCATCCGGTGCAGTGGCTACTATAGTCACTAGATCTTTGTTTTCATACTCTGTACCCGGTACCAGGTTATTGAGGTTATTTACGTATGTCTGTAAGTGTTTACCATAGTGAAAATCTATGGTTTGCTGACTGATTACAGGTTCCAATGCATTATTTGCATACGGAAGTTTCGGCATTTCGTGAGTCATAATTATAAGCATTAAAGATGTTAATAACGTATTCATAATTTGTCTTGAATTATGGTTTTGTTAATATAACGTTTGGTATCTTATAAATGTTCTCTCAGATTCTATTAATTTTTCCAAAGTAAAATATAGTTTGTCACGGAAAACCGTGAGAAATAGGCATATATGAGTGAAAAAGTCGTGAAAAGAGTTGTTTTGGTGAAAATAATATGTATTTTTAGAGACTTTTTATGAATTTGGTATTATGAATAGAACATATTTGTTGGATGAGATAACTAAAATCCGTCGGGTTATTATTGAAAAGAGTGGAAAGTTTACTTTAAAAAGAGTGCGAAAGCATTGCTGCTGCTTTGGAGGTGGATAATGTTTCATTGGTGGCTATGCTGGAGGCGATCAGGAAAGATCTGTTCCCTCAGAAGTTTGTTTTAAACTTGAAAGATGCAGAACGCTTTCAACTTTTGCGGTCTACCCTTCAGAAGAATGTGGAACATGTTATTCTAAAGAAAATAGCTCCGGAGCTGGCTGTACTTGCTGAAAACTTCAAGAAGCCTCAGGCAGATAGTGAGGTGTGCCAACAGGCTATCAACAAGCTGCGTATTCAAATAAAACCTTATGCAGAAAAGGTGCCTAAATTGGTGAAGTACCTGAATGAATATGCTGATTTATGTGAGGCGAATTTCCTGAATGTACTTAGACTGAAAGTGCTTCGAATCAATTTACGTTTCTTGCCTTTATTGAAAGAAGCGAATAATTTGTTTGATACTTGTGACAATACTTCCGATAAGGAATTGTATTGGAAGATGGCTGAACAGTTGTATTTGAATTTTCCATCACTGTTTAAGGAGGAAGTTTATTACTTTAGTATTATTCGGGGTATTTTAGATGCATTTTATAGAAAGTCAGGGCAAGAGACTATTGTACTGGATATTCCAGCGGAAATATCATTGATTGAGGAAGGTCAACCAGAGGAAGTAGAGGCTATTGAGGAAAAACCGGAAGAAGCCCTTGAAGAGATAGAAGAGAAAAATACTGAGATTGCGGATGAATTGGTTGAACCGGCAATAGAACAAACGGAACCGGAGATCGAACAAGTAGAACCGGAAATAGAATCGGTAGAGAGTGAACCTGCTGAAGTTGTTTCCGAACCTACTGAAGCAAAACCGGAACTTGTTGAAGCAAAATCAGAACCTACTGAGGATAAACCAGAATTTGCAGAAGCAGATGTAAAACAGGTTGAACCGGAAGTTATACAGGCTGAACCGGAAATGAAGCAAAGTGAGCCGGTTGTTGTTGAATCAAATCAACCGGAAATAAAATCGCCAGAGCCTGAAGTGAAGCAGCCGGATCCGGAAAGAAAAGAAGAAGCCCCTGCTATTCAAAAGAAATCCAGAAAATCTATATATATAGTAGGTGGCTGTATATTTCTGATCTTGGTTTTGATCTGTTTGTATTTTGTGTTTGCATCCAGACCTAAGCCAGTTGTTGCACCTCCGGCTGTGGTTACTGACACTATTACTGTGGTGCAGGATACTACGACTGTGGCGCCTGTTGCTACTCCTGAGGAAACTCCGGTTAAGGCTGTAGAGCAGCAAAAGCAGCCTAAAGTTGAAGAACAACCTCAACCTAAAGCCCAGCCGGAGGCAAAGACTCCTGTTAATGAACCTCAACAACAGGCCGAACCTGAGAAAACAGAGAAAAAAGCTCAGACTAACTCTTTGGAAGCAGCTCGGGAAGCAACGCAGAATGGTGATTACAAGAAAGCATTCGATATTTATAAATCTTTAGCCAATGCCGGAAATGCAGAAGCACAATATTGTCTGGGTATCATGTATGAAACAGGAAAAGGCGTTGATATCGATATCTTCGAAGCTGTTATGTGGTACCGGAAAGCTAAAGCGAAAGGCTTTTCAATGGCCGAGCGTAAGCTGTTGGAGCTAGGCTACAATTAGAAATTAAATTCTTATTTATTTACTATAAAAACATATCTGGTTATGAAAGGAAAGGTTTTTTCTTCTTCGCAAGATTTGTATCAGGATCAAGCGAAAATCCTTTTTGATTTTTATAAAGATGCGGCAGAAAAAATAGTGTCGCAAGAAGAAGAATTAGAAAAGGAGATGGGAGAATTAAAGAATTCGTTGACTATGAATGCTACGGGTAAGAAAAAAAGCCCAGACGCAGATGTACGTAGGAATTGGAATTCTTGTTGTCGGTCTTGCATTGATAGCAGTAATTGGGTGGCTAAGTATTGCTATTGCAGTAGCCGGTCTTTATTGGGGGATGAAAAACTACAAGCTGTTTAAATCCAGCGGTAAATCCATCGATGATGTCGGAGTGGAGTTGAAAGAACTGGAAAACAAGCATCAGCAGATTTTCAGAGACTATAAGATTGAAAAGATGGGGGTGGTTTATGTCCCCGTTGCCAGTCAGGTTCCTTTCGAGAATAAGAGCTTTGTGATAGATCATACCGGAAATAGTTCAGTACAGAACTTTGAACTGCAATTAGTTAATAACCAGGGAGCACTTTCCGAGAAATTGAGAGAACTGGATGAACTCTCCACTACGGCTCCTTTGGTAGAAGAAAGTAAAGGAGTGGAAGAAGTTTCCACAGAGGATTATTCAACATCTATACCTAAAGTGAAGTTCTATGATTACTTTGGACGTATGGATCGTAATCTGCGTGACAGTGCTTATTTCTTGTCGGACTTGCATACTGTTTCTGTAGGCATGCCTGTCATTCCTCCCGATTCGCCGGTTATTTCTTATTTGAATGAATATGGTACGGCCAATCCGTCGGGAGCGCCTGTGCTGAATGTATTTGATACGGCAGCGTATGATAAAGAAATAGAGCAATTTAATTCGCTGAATGCAATGCGCCATTCATTGTCTGACCAGAGCGAGCAATTTGAAGATGTATTACGCCGTTTGATTTCAAACGTGGGGTATGCAGTACAGACAATTGCGGCAGCGAAGGTTAAATCCACTAATTCGCTGGTGGAAAGTTCTAATCAATTGCTGTTCACTATTCTGAAAACCTCTTATAATCACTATTCACCGAAGTTGGAGAAGGATGAGCTGGAGAAAATCCGCCAGACGAATTTCAACTTCCGCGATACGGTGGAGAACTACACACCTTTCCAATTGAAGGAAAGTTCACGAATGCGCTATGATATGAAGGATCATTCGTGGGTTGCAGAAGACGGAAGCCGTACGACAATGCCTTATGGTATCAGCCAGATACAAGAAGAAATCGTAGCACCTATCGTACAGAATCTGTTAGCGGAAACGCGACTGAACCGTTTGGATATCTATAATGACATTGATAATCAGAAGCGTGATTATCTGAATCAATGGCACCGGGAAACTCAAGACTTTTATGGGCGTAACCGGACTTCCGGAGATGATTTGATTAATATTATGCGTAGCAACTTGACAAAATTCCTTGCTGCACAATCCACTTTTGAACGTCTGGATCGTATGAAGGCACGGATGTTGCAACAAATGATGGATGGAGATGCTCAGGAGTTGGAGGAGAATGCAGGAGATAAGCTGGAAAGTAATTTGCAGCAATTTGCCGAACAGTCTGAATCATTCAAACAAACTCAGGAAGAGTTCAAGGAATATATGAAAGCTTTGCAGAGTGATATTAATGAACGGGCAAAAGTTTATGGATTCATTGAATTCTTTGATGCCAGCCTTCGCGATAAAATGGCAAAGGAAATCGTGGATGCTAATGATAATGTAGCTTTGTTGGATGATCGTCGCCGTCCTTTGGCAGGCATCAATCCTTTTTATGCATTTGCTTCGAATATTCCGCCTGCTCCTGCTGTTGAGGATTGTGTGGAAGAATATATGACGTTGGATATAGCTCAGGTAGCTACCGACTCATTGCATGAAATTGCTGAGCAAGGACAGGATGTTGTGTTCAATCATCATGCTGAATTAGTGGATGACAGCGAGGCTATGGACTATTCGGGATATGCTCCTCAAAGCGCAAAAGTGACTGAAACCATAAACGTGGATGAACCGGCGGCACAACCCGAAGTGGCGGAAGAAGCGGAAAAAACTATTAGAATGGCTCCGGTGGCTGAAGCTGTGGAACCTGTACAACCGGAAGTTCCGGAAAATACAGAGACAACAACGGCTCCGGAAGTTCATGAGACTCCTAAAGCATCGGAGGCAGCGGACGAGTTGGACGATCTGAGTGATTTGGACGACTTGGATGATCTGGACGATTTGGATGACTTTAGCGATCTGGAGAAAGAGAAATAGCATTCATAAACTTGAAAATGAAAGATTATGGCAAAATATGATGTTACAGTGGATACCCGCGACATGGCCAATAAAATAGATACTGTATCTAATAAGGTCTCCGGGGTCACAACAGCAGTGGTTGCTATGGAGGCGGCTGTTATTGCTGCCGAAAGGGATGCTACGAACAAACTGTGCAAACGGCTTAATAAAGGCTTTTTCTCTCTGGTTACTTCTCAGATAGAACAGAAAAATGCCACAGCGTTAAGCTCGGTAAATGCGTATGCGTCCGAATTGATACAGCAACAAGAGGCGTTGCTTGATTTGAAAAAGAGAATGGGAGATGACTTTGTGATTCTGACAGAGCGCTATTCTAAGTTATTCCGAGGACTTGATGTAGCTCTGCATAATCGTGTTCATGAGTTGGACAAACCTGTTATTCGATTCTGTGAGTGGGATGTTGCCATTACTTTGAACCGCCTGAATAATCTGATTGGTACCGTTCCGGTTAATCAGACGGAATCTCTGGCTACTACACAAGCTATTGCCGCCGCCCATATTAAGCGTAATGCGCAAGCTTTAATTGCACAAATGACTAATTTTCTCACTACATGCAAGCAGCAAAGCGCTAAAATGCAAAGAATAGCTGAACTCCTTTGTTGGCAAATCTGTTCTTCGCTATTTGCCTGCTATCATACTGGTGAAAAAAGAAGATAGAGGAGAAGTGGTGGAAACAAAACTGCCTTCAGGACTTGAACAATTGATTGGACAACGCTCATGCACGAAGATACGGGAAAATATGGAACGCACGGTTGAAGGTTCCGGATGGGAAAATGTTTCTATAGAATCGCAACGGATGGTGGCTGGAAAGCTGGAACGACTGATTGCAACTTCCGATCTAAATGAAAGAGTGAAGGAGAACATGAAGAAACTTATGGCCCGGAATGAAACCTGGCTTAATGTGAAGGAGGGTTGATTATGGGAGGACGAAGACATATCTTACATGATGTGATCCGGAAGAGCGAAACGGTGACACTCACCGTAGGTGATAAGTCAGCTTCCAAGACTGTAGTTCTGGAAGAGCCGATTGATATCTATCTGGAAATAGACGACAATCCTTATAACAGTAGCGTACACGATTGCAGTAAACACATTGAAAGCTTGCGTAACTCTGTTGTGGCATGTAATGCAGCTGAAGTTGCCCATAAGATAGCCAGTACTCAGCAAATCGGTAAACATATATCCAAAGGCTTTTTGGGATATATCACTGCCAGTCTGGATATGCAAAATATGGAAGAGTGCTCGAATGTGGAAGCCGTAGTTGCCGAATTACAGTCTCAGTCTGATGAACTTGCCAATCGTAAGTTGGTGATGATAGACGACTATGATATTCTGACTACCCGTTACTCCGCTGTTTTTGAGAATTTGGACAGGGAGTTGGTGCAGCGTATTCACATGTTGATGGAACCTTGCTTCCGCTTTGTGGAAAGCAGCCGCAAGGAACAGTTGCGCAATACGGACTCATCTCTGTCGGCAATGGCATTAGTTGGGCATAAAGAGCAGTTGGATGTACAGGCACGTATTTCTGCTATCACAGTGAAGCAGCGGGCTGCCGGATTGATAGAGAGTGCCAAGCAATATCTGCTCGGGCAAAAGCAATTGGCCAGTCATATAGAACATGTGTTGATTGGCGGATGTAAAAATGCCCGTTGGATGTTGCCGGTGGTAGTAGTAGAGAAGACTGTTGCTGGTGGCAGTAAAGAAACTGAGGTCGTGATGAATGAACAGACTGCACGTATGGGAGTCAGTGACTGGAAAGTACGTCAGAATGTTCAGCAAGCGTCCATGCCTGCCATGACACAAGAAGATAAGCAGCGCATTGGAAAGCATCTGGAGAGAGAGATTCAAAGATTAGGTTCTTCAGAACATGAAAAACGGGTAGCCGGAATGATGAGGAAACTTGCCGGGAATTTTTTATCGTAAATACCGTTACTTATGTTCTATAAAATAGAAGTAGAGTTATGAAAGAATTGAAAGTAATAAGTTTGGAGAATGGAGTGATTTTAAGTGAGAATCTGGTAAAAGGTTCTATTCTCCCCCGTACATCTGCTGAACTGGAAAGGGATGTGCTGATACAGAACGATACCATTGTAGAAGGGGCTGTTTATGCCCGCAAGCTGGAAATACAGAATGGAGATGTGGAAATACTTGGTGCGGTGTTCACTAAGCTTGAATTCCATATCAGCAATAATGCGAAAGGGGATATTATCTTGCGTAAGACGGTAGCCACTTCGGATTCTCTGGTGTCGTATGCTCGTGATTGCCGTCCGATGTTCATGGCTGACATCAACGGAAAGACTGTAAAATTGTGCAATGCTTTCGTTGCCGGCAGTATTTTTGCGGATGAAGTGATATTGGAGGACTGTATAGTATTGGGAGGAGTTTTTGCTACGGCTAAGTTGACCATGAAAGACTGTATAGTGGGAACTTTCAATGCGAAGAATGTAGCTGTTAGTGGGGATATAAAGTTGCTGTTACCCAGCGCATTCAGTGGCGAAGAAATGCAAGTCACGAGTGAAGCCCGCCTGTTCAATTTAAGTCTGGCGGATTTGGGCGCTCTTTATAAAGGAACTCCCGAGATGGAAAATACAGGTATTATAGAGATGAATACCTATTCTGACGAACAAGAATCTCAACTGTTTGAAGGAGACGAAAAGGTACTGGTGCATTGCTATTCGGTAGTAGGAAAGGTGTTGGCTGCGGATCTGGTCAATGTGGATAAATTGAGAAATCATTTCCTGATAGGAGCTACGGCGTTGGGAAGTCAATTGCTGAAAACTTATGATTTGGGAGTTGATGCGAATGGAGAGCTTTGTGAAATTATTCCGGAGAAGGTCGCTGATTTCTTCTTTAACTTGCTGCATGGAAAGATACAGGTTCGTACTTTGGAAGGCTCTTTTTCTATTCAGGAAATTGCGCAACGATTATCATAAAATAGAGTGATTATATAAAAATACCGTCCGTATTTCATTATGCGGACGGTATTTTTTATGGTTATTGCTGATAGATAATCTGAATCTTTTCTGTATTCTTGGCATCTCCCCGATCTGTTTTTTGTATCCAGCGTCCGGTACTGTCATATTCATAATAGGCATTACTGTCTATTTGGTTACCGAATTCGTCATACAAGAATATGAGTGAACCGCTGGTCTTATCACTATTGACAAGAGTCTTTTCAAATGTGATCTTTGTCAGATAACCATAAGTATCGTATTCATATACATCCACTTGTTTACTTACCTGGGTGGGTAACGGATCTTTAGGCAATGGGAATGTCTCTTCTCTCTTGATGATCTGTCCCTTCTTATTATATTGGTTGATTACGGAAGATACCGGAATGTTTTTCTCGTAAACTGTCTCTCCTGCCAGCAGACCGAGTTGTGGATGATATTGTCTTACGATCAGTTTTCCGCTCTGATAGAAAGCAGAATCCGAAAGAATGACACCCAGTGTGCTGAAAGCACGCAGGCGTTTGTACACCTCCTTCATGCCTCTTTGGTTTACCCGCACTTCTTCTACGCAGTTACCTTGAGAATCATACAAGAAATTAGTCTGTAGGGTAGTGGTTCCCTTATCTTCCGTAACTTCCTTGATACTAACCAGTCTTCCGTTTTCATCATACGTATAGGTTTTCTGAGTACTCTTTCCATTCTTCGTCTCATTGGATTTCATCAATAATCCATGGGTGTATGCCTGGATGGTAGTAGGATTACTCCATACCAATTGTTGCTCAAAAGGTACGCGTAACTTGTTGGCTTTATCACGGAATTCCTTGTATTTATGAGTTAGGAGGTATTCTTTGATGAGTCCCAGTTTGCTTGGAGAATTCACTTCCAGCTTTAGTGTCTCATAGTCAATACTGTCTTTTTTGTACTCCAGAGTATTGGTATATTTTTTATCGCCTGGACTCAAATAAGGGGCCTGCTCATATTCTGCAATAGCCTGCTTAATGGAAGCTATGGCCTGCGCTTTGCAGATGTTACCGTAAAGATAATCATCATAAATAGAGAGAGCCTGTGCCATAGACTCCCGCTTGGAACGCCCGTTGAAGAATGTGTTGAGCCGGTCATGATCGAAGAATCTCTTAAAGTTACTGGCAGATGGTGATTTCTGTACGGTTTGGAACAGCAGACGATTGTATTCTATCATAGCTTCTGTTTTATACTTACCATCAGCATATTCAGTCAGATATCTTTCGCATTTCGGAATGTTCTTGTTGCGTACGAAATCTTTCCATAATTCCTCTTCATGTACATCATACAGATGTTTTCTGCTTTCGTCGGACAATTCATATCCTGATGCTTTTACGGCATCTACCAGAGTGCTGGAATAGACTAATTTATTGGGATATTCATCTAATATGGCACTGATGTTATCTTCCATACGTTTACGGATTGCGGCCGGATCAGCACCGGCTTCCTGACAGATGGAAATAAAGTTGGCTTTGGTAGCATCTACATAAGCTTGGAAAAAATCTTTGGCAACGGTTACCTCTTGCTGATTCCAGATTTGATCGCACAAATCGATTAGTTTGACTTCTGCTTCAAAAGCTGTTGCTGTTTCAGCATCTAATTTGTCCCGGTTTTTTGTAAATTTCTCATTCTCATTGTTTACAAGAAATTTCAAGAGCTTTTCTACTTTACTTTGCTTTTGCGCCATTACAGGCGAAGCACATGAGAAGGCCAACAGGCAGATAAAAGAAATGTAAAGTCGCATATTTTTGATTTGTTCCATAGTTTCTTATGATTTTAGTTTGAATAACATTGTACAAATATAAAAAGATTCTTTTAATTTTGCATACATGAATGCGAATTATATCGAAGAATTGAATGAAGGACAGCGCGCTGCAGTGCTCTACAACGAGGGTCCGTCATTGGTTATAGCCGGTGCAGGTTCTGGAAAGACACGGGTGCTGACCTACAAGATAGCATATTTGTTGGAGAATGGTTATCAGCCATGGAATATATTGGCTTTGACCTTTACTAATAAAGCTGCCCGTGAAATGAAAGAACGTATTGCCCGGCAGGTGGGAGATCAACGGGCACGCCATTTATGGATGGGTACGTTCCACTCCATATTTCTACGTATTCTGCATGCGGAAGCTGCGAATATTGGTTTTACCTCACAGTTTACCATCTATGATACGGCAGACAGTAAAAGTCTGGTACGTTCTATCATAAAAGAAATGGGGCTGGATGAGAAAGTCTATAAACCGGGTAGTGTGCAGGCACGTATCTCGAATGCGAAGAACCACTTGGTTTCTCCTGCGGGATATGCCTCTAATAAGGAGGCTTATGAAGGTGATTGTGCTGCCAAGATGCCTGCGATCCGGGATATTTACCATCGTTATTGGGATCGTTGCAAGCAGGCGGATGCCATGGATTTTGATGATTTGCTCTTTTATACTTTTATTCTTTTCAGAGATCATCCCGAAGTACTGGCACGTTATCAGGAGCAGTTTCGCTACATTCTGGTAGATGAATATCAAGATACCAACTATGCCCAGCACAGCATTGTGTTGCAGTTGGCAAAAGATCATCAGCATGTGTGTGTGGTAGGGGATGATGCGCAGAGTATCTATTCTTTCCGGGGAGCAGATATTGACAATATATTGTATTTTACAAAAGTGTATCCCAATACGAAAGTATTCAAACTGGAACAGAACTATCGGTCTACGCAAACTATTGTCTGTGCTGCCAACAGTCTGATTGAAAAGAATGAGAGACAGATACGCAAGGAGGTCTTCTCTGAAAAGGAGAAAGGGGAAGCCATCGGGGTGTTTCAGGCATATAGTGATGTGGAAGAAGGAGATATTGTAGTCAATAAGATTGCTGAGTTGCGCCGTTCGGAGCATTATGCCTATTCGGATTTTGCCATACTTTATCGGACCAATGCGCAGAGCCGCGTATTTGAGGAAGCTATGCGTAAGCGGGGTATGCCTTATCGCATTTATGGCGGTCTATCCTTCTATCAGCGTAAAGAGATTAAGGATGTGATAGCTTACTTCCGGCTGGTGGTCAATCCTAATGATGAAGAAGCATTCAAGCGTATTATCAATTATCCGGCCCGTGGTATCGGAGATACGACAGTAGGTAAAATTATTACTGCTGCTACGGAAAACAATATCAGTCTTTGGGCTGTGCTTTGTGAGCCGCTGACATACGGATTGAATTTCAATAAAGGCACGCACTCTAAATTGCAAATCTTCCGTGACCTGATTGGTGGATTTATAGAAGGAACAGTGGAGAAAAATGCCTATGAGATTGGTACGGAAATCATCCGTCAGTCCGGCATTATTAATGACGTCTGCCAAGATAATTCACCGGAAAATCTTAGTCGCAAAGAGAATATTGAGGAATTAGTGAATGGTATGAGCGATTTCTGTGCTTTGCGCATGGAAGAGGGTAATCTGAATATTTCATTGACGGACTTTTTATCGGAAGTATCATTGCTGACTGATCAGGACTCGGACAATGGGGATGATGAGAAAATAACGCTTATGACCGTTCATTCTGCCAAAGGATTGGAATTTAGAAATGTATTTGTGGTGGGAATGGAAGAAAATCTTTTTCCCAGTGGTATGGTCGGAGATTCTCCCCGTGCGCTGGAAGAGGAGAGGCGTTTGTTTTATGTGGCTATCACTCGCGCAGAAGAACATTGTTTCCTTTCGTACGCACGTACTCGTTTCCGTTATGGGAAAATGGAATTTGGTAGCCCCAGTCGTTTTCTGAAAGATATCGACATCCGCTTCCTCCGCTTGCCTCAGGACGCAGGGATTGGTAGTAAAATTGATGAAGAGGCCGGATCTTTCCGTAGGGAACATAGCGGCGGTTTCTCTCGCTCACCTCATGTTCGTGAATCATTGTATAATACGGAAAAAGAAACTCCGCAGCGTTCCAAACAGCAGATTATAGCTCCAAGCGTTCCGCGCAATCTGAAACGGGTGACTCCGGCAACCTCTTCTTCTACACCCACTTCTGCTTCTGTAATGGCTGTGCAGCCGGGACAACTGATCGAGCATGAACGTTTCGGTCTGGGAGAAGTGATGAAAGTGGAAGGTCAGGGCGATAATGCCAAAGCTACCATTCACTTCAAAAATGCGGGCGACAAACAACTTTTATTGCGCTTTGCCCGTTTTAAGATCATTGGTTAAAAAAGAAAATATGATAGATTTCAATTGTTTTCCTTCTCCGTGCTATATCATGGATGAAGAATTGTTGAGAAAGAACCTCACTCTCATAAAAAGTGTTGCTGACCGTGCCGGAGTAGAGATCATTCTGGCATTTAAGTCTTTTGCTATGTGGCGCTCGTTTCCTATATTTAGGGAGTACATAGAGCATTCTACAGCAAGTTCTGTTTACGAGGCACGTCTGGCACTGGAAGAATTCGGCAGTAAGGCACATACTTATTCTCCCGCTTATACGGAAGCTGATTTTCCTGAAATCATGCGTTGTAGTAGTCATATAACTTTTAATTCTTTGTCGCAGTTCTGTCGTTTTTATCCAGAGGTAGTGAAAGAGGGAAGTGGCATTTCTTGCGGTATTCGCATCAATCCGGAATATTCCGAAGTGGAAACGGAACTGTATAACCCTTGTGCTCCCGGCACCCGTTTCGGTATGACGGCGGATTTATTGACTGAGGTTCTGCCGCAAGGTATTGAAGGTTTCCATTGTCATTGTCATTGCGAATCTTCATCTTATGAACTGGAACGGACATTAAAACATTTGGAAGAAAAATTCTCTCGCTGGTTTCCGCAAATCAAGTGGTTGAATCTGGGAGGTGGTCATCTGATGACGCGTAAAGATTATGACGTGGAGCATCTTATTCAACTGCTGAAAGATTTGCGTGCTCGTTATCCTCATTTGCGTATTATCCTTGAACCAGGTTCTGCCTTTACTTGGCAAACCGGCGTATTGGTTTCTGAAGTAGTAGATATTGTAGTAAGTCGTGGTATCCGTACTGCCATTCTTAATGTGAGTTTTACCTGTCATATGCCCGACTGTCTTGAAATGCCTTACCAGCCTGCCGTACGTGGTGCTGAAATAGGAAATAATGGTGGTTGTCATGTGTATCGCCTGGGTGGAAATTCATGTTTGAGTGGTGACTATATGGGCGACTGGAGCTTCGACCATGAATTGCAAATCGGAGAGCATATTGTTTTCGAAGACATGATACATTATACCATGGTGAAAACAAATATGTTCAATGGAATTCACCATCCTGCTATTGCTATGTGGACCAAAGAGAGGAAAGCTGATATTTTCAAGCAATTTTCTTACGAGGATTATCGCGACAGAATGAGTTGATAATCAAAAGCCTGCCGCTTTCGTATGGTAAATGTGTATTTTTCTTCGCGAAAAAAATAAGTAGAATGTTTGCAGGTTTGGAGAAAATATCTACCTTTGCAACCGCAAACGCGGAAATAGCTCAGTTGGTAGAGCATAACCTTGCCAAGGTTAGGGTCGCGAGTTCGAGTCTCGTTTTCCGCTCAAGTACATAGATTGCAATTACCTAATGCCCAGGTGGCGGAATTGGTAGACGCGCACGTTTCAGGTGCGTGTGTCGAGAGGCATGCAGGTTCGAGTCCTGTTCTGGGCACATTAGGTGAGGCAAGTTTTAGTTCTTTGAAAGTATGAGATAGTATGGAGAGGTGGCGGAATTGGTAGACGCGCTACTTTGAGGTGGTAGTGACAGAAATGTTGTGGGAGTTCGAGTCTCCTCCTCTTCACACGATTATCATAATGCGGAAATAGCTCAGTTGGTAGAGCATAACCTTGCCAAGGTTAGGGTCGCGAGTTCGAGTCTCGTTTTCCGCTCATTTTTTTTGTTTTTGTCTGGATGACTGATAATGCCCAGGTGGCGGAATTGGTAGACGCGCACGTTTCAGGTGCGTGTGTCGAGAGGCATGCAGGTTCGAGTCCTGTTCTGGGCACTTTCTCTTTGTGAAAAGAGAGTCATCTAATGCGGAAATAGCTCAGTTGGTAGAGCATAACCTTGCCAAGGTTAGGGTCGCGAGTTCGAGTCTCGTTTTCCGCTCCATTGAGAATAAAAAAGTCCCGTAAACATTATGTTTACGGGACTTTTTATTGATATTCCGTTTTATTCTTTCTTCTCAAGTGAGAAGCCTAGCATCATGCCGTCGTAGCTGTTTGCTAGTGAACTGATTGTTTTCAGTGTGGCATTGCTGCTCTTGCTGGAAAGGAAAGTGATTAGTTTCAGTAGTTTGTCCGACTCAAACAGTAAATCCATGCTGCCGGATGTACAGTTAACTTTGGCATTCATGTTTATCAGTCTGACGAACTTCATGGTTACATGCTTTTTCGGTAGCGTTATACATATAAGTCCCGTTCAGAGTTTTGGTTCCCAGTTTAGCATTGAAAGTGCTGTCGGCATTGAAGGTAAAACTCATTTGTCCGGGTTTGATACCCACTTTGCTCAGTTGCTCATTGAGTTTGGCTTCGGCAGTGGTAGCAGCAACGGCTCCGCCGGCTTTCATCAACAGGTTGTCTGATTCGAATTCGATAGCGGCACCGGTATACGACCATGTACCTGTCATATCAACAGTATTCTTGCCGGTAACGGCGCTGACTACTTTTTCTACATTTTCTTTGTTGAATAAATCTTTTAGCGATTGTGCCTGGCTATTGGCCGACACAAGAAGTAAGGTGGCAATAAATGCCAGTGAAAATACACTCTTTTTCATATTTACTATTACTTTATTTGGTATTTAATTCTTTATTAATACTCTCTATATAATCTAATAACTCTTTTTTGCCCATTCTGTTCTCAGAAGAGGTCACAAAATAAGGGGGAAGTTCTTCCCATTGCTCTTTTAGTTTTTTCAGATACTGCTGGATATTGGTGTTCAGCCTACCGCCTTTCAGCTTATCCCCTTTGGTAAAGACAATGGAGAAAGGTACTCCGTGCTCGCCCAGCCATCCCATGAACTCGATATCGATGACTTGTGGTTCAAGCCGTGAGTCAATAAGCAAGAAGAGATTGGTCATCTGTTCACGTTCCAGAATATAATCTTCGATGATACGCTGTATTTGTGATTTCCCTTTTTGTCCGCGTCTGGCATAACCATAGCCAGGTAGATCGACGATGTACCAGCTTTTATTAATAAGGAAATGATTGATGAGCATAGTCTTTCCCGGAGTGGCGGAAGTCATGGCAAGTCCTTTACGCCCTGTTAGCATATTGATGAGGCTGGATTTTCCAACGTTGGAACGTCCGATAAAGGCATATTCAGGAAATATTCCGGGGGGACATTTTTTCACATCTGTGTTACTAATGACGAATTCAGCACTTGTAATCTCCATTTTTATGTCAAATTTAGAAAGTTTCTTACTCTTTTTCTTTTTTTCTGCGTATGCAAAGGTAGTACTTATTTCAAAAATCTATGTTCGGAATGTGGAAATCTAATTATCTTTTAAGAAGATAAGCTGCATTTTGGCATAACTTTTTCATGCTTGCATGAAAGTTCTGCACTCAATTTGCATTATCTTTGCCGCCAATAGTTGATTTTTTAGTATGAACGGACAATTTTCCTCGATATTATTGGAGAAGGCGGTGAGCGAGTTTGCCAAACTGCCAGGAGTGGGGCGGAAGACGGCTATGCGCCTGGTACTACACCTCCTGAGACAAGATACGGCAGTAGTAGAAGCCTTTGGTAACGCTATTGTTACACTGAAGCATGAAGTGAAATATTGCAAGGTTTGCCACAATATTTCAGATACGGAAACTTGCCGTATTTGTGCCAATCCGCAGCGGGATGCATCTACGGTTTGTGTTGTAGAGAATATCCGCGATGTCATGGCGGTGGAAGCGACGCAGCAATTCCGTGGACTATATCACGTCTTGGGTGGCGTTATTTCACCAATGGACGGGGTAGGTCCGGGTGACTTGCAGATAGAAAGTCTTGTGCGGCGTGTGGCTGCCGGTGGAATCAAGGAGGTGATCCTGGCACTCAGCACTACGATGGAAGGTGACACAACTAACTTCTATATTTATCGTAAGCTTGAAAAGATGGGGGTGAAGCTAAGTGTGATTGCCCGTGGCATTTCAGTGGGCGATGAGTTGGAATATGCGGATGAAGTCACTCTGGGGCGTAGTATTGTAAACCGGACGCTTTTTACGGGAACGAATTAAATTATTGTTATTAAGTCTATTGTTTATAAGAGAATGGAAGAACAGATAAAACACGTTGCGAGTCGTTTAAAAGTAATATTTATCAGTTTCTGGTTGCTGCCGGTGATATGGATCATAGTAGGTGAAACCGGTGGAGATTGGGTAGGTATATATGCCGCTGATGTCCGTACGACTTATTTTGCAGAAACTTTGTCTATTTTGCTGGTTGCTGCTTGCGTGCCGGTTTCTTTGAAACTTTTCGCCTGGGTGCTGACGCGGAAGATTGATAAAGTTAGTTTGCCTGAAGCTTTACATTTATATTCTTTCTGGAGTAAAGTTCGGGTAGCTATGCTTTCGCTGCCGGTATGGGTAGGTCTTGCAGTTTATTATCTAACATTGAGTAACAAAGGTTTGCTTTGTGCTTTTATTGCTCTTACGGCTTCGCTGTTCTGCTTGCCCGGCGAAGGACGTTTACGTAAAGAATTGCATATCAATAAAGAGGAGGAAGCATGAAATTCTCTGTTGTCATAGTCAATTACAATGTAAAGTATTATCTGGAACAGTGTCTTTGTTCCTTATACAGGGCTATTGACAATCTTTCAGCCGAAATTTTTGTAGTAGATAATGCGTCCGTCGATGATTCGGAGGCATACCTTACCGAACGTTTCCCGCGTATTACCTATATATATAATAAGGAGAATGTTGGTTTTGCCCGTGCTAATAACCAGGCCATTCGTCAAGTGAAGGGAGAATACGTGCTGTTGCTGAATCCTGATACGGTATTGCCGGAGCAGACTTTGGAAGAAGCGCTTCTGTTTATGGACACGCATCCTTGCGTCGGAGCTGCCGGTGTGAAAATGTTGACGGATGACGGACGTTTTCTGCGGGAATCAAAGCGTGGATATCCTACTTTGGCAGCCACTTTTGGTAAACTGTCCGGCTTGGGAAAACTTTTCCCCCGTTCTAAAGGTTTAGGTGGGTATTATTGTAATGCCTTGGATGCGGATGCCATTCACCGGGTGGAAGTATTGGCAGGTGCATTCATGTTGCTGCGCCGTTCTGCATTGGAAAAATCCGGATTACTGGATGAAGACTTCTTTATGTATGGTGAAGATATAGATTTGTCCTGCCGGATTGAGAAGGCGGGATATGAAAATTACTACTTGCCTTATCCTATATTGCATTATAAGGGAGAAAGTACATCGAAAGATACCTATCACCATGTGCGCGTATTTTGTGGAGCAATGGATATTTTCTTTCGCAAGCATGGTGAACGTTATGGGCTCATGGGGCGTTGGCTTGTTCGGATTGGTATCCATTTACAGATGTATATTCGTTTGCTGATGCTTTCCTTGAGACGTATATTCAGTATTCCGGGAAAAAAAGCGAAAGTTCCCTTTCTTAAAGGACAAGCTTTCCCTCGTTTTCTTGTTTTCGGTGAAGAAGCCACTATTCATAGTTTGCGTGGACTTTTCAAACGTAACGGGCTGATCGGAAAGCATCATTTCGTTGTGGCAAACGAAGCATCTGCCGCCGACGGACATGCCAGTCCATTCATCTCGCTGAAAGGTTTCACGCATGTGGTGTATGATTGCCGTGCCTTTTCTTTTTCTACAATTATCCGCTTGCTGTCCCGCCACCGGAAAATGGGATTGCGTCTGGGAATTTATAACCCGGAAAGTCGCGTACTGGTGACTTCCGAAAAATGTTATCTCTGATCATGAAACATATTTATTTTGTAAACGAACGTATTCGCCTTCGTGCTATGGAACCGGAGGATCTGGAATTGATTTGTGAAATGGAAAACGATCCGCAACAGTGGGATATCAGTAACTTCACCGTACCCTATTCACGCTATGTGATGAAGCAATATATGGAGAATTCACAATGTGATATGTTTTCCGATAAGCAACTGCGTATGATGGTGGTGCGCCTTGAAGATCATGCTACGATAGGAACGATTGATATTACAGACTTTTCTCCGATGCATGCACGCGGAGAAGTGGGTATCGTTATCCGGAAAGAGTTTCGTGGTGCAGGCTATGCAAAAGATGCATTGACACTACTTTGTGACTATGCTTTCGACTTTCTGCGTATGAAACAGTTGGTTGTCCATATCGCCACCGATAATGAGACAAGCATGCGTTTGTTCGCCTCTTGCGGCTTTGTTCAGTGTGGGTTGTTAAAAGATTGGTTGTGTGTAGAAGGTTATTTCAAAGATGTTGCATTGCTGCAGTGCATCCGGGTTGATTAATTCAATGTGGGTATCTGCGGGAAGCGTGACCATGTTTGATATTTGCCTCCCAGTTCTCCCAAAACATTTTTCCAAAGTTCTGCGCTTCCCTTTTCATCCATAAGGGAAGCGATGTTTGTCGATCCTATCAGCCAGGTGTTTTCTTCAATTTCCTGGCATAGCTGGTCATGTTCCCAGCCTGAATATCCCAAGAAGAAGCGTATTTTTCCGGTGATGTCATTGCCTTCCAAAATATAACGGCGGATGGCATCAAAATCTCCGTTCAGATAGAATCCTTTTCCTATTTGCAGAGAATCTTTTACACCTTTTAGTGTATGAAGGTAAAACAGCGTATCGGTACATAACGGACCGCCTTTATAAATAGGTATATTTTCCACATCTTTGAAGTCTTTCAATACGTCATTAAGATATAGCGGGAGAGATTTGTTCAATACCAACCCCATTGTACCATCCAGCGTATGGTCTACCAGCAGGATAATAGAACGTCCGAACATCTCGTCATAGAGGAAAGGCTCGGATATCAGTACTTTTCCACGTGAAGGTAATACGTGGTTCGTTTCAATTTTGAATATGTCTGTGTTAATATCCATGCCACTAATATACAGACAAATCCTTGAAAAACAAATATTATTTCTCTTTTTTCACTGATAGAATTTTCATATATGTTATATAACAGGTTTTTATTAGGAAGAAATTGGTTACTTTTGCAAATTGTTATCTCTTTATTGTAAATCATGAAATTGACTATCTATAATTATATCTGTTTTTTTGTTTTTGGTTATTTTTTTTCGTATAGTAGTTCTTGTTGTGCTTTTGTTGCAGACGATGTGAACCATCGGCTTGAAGTACTTATCGCTCGGAAAAGTATAATGGGGCGTGTTGTAGATGGAGACGGTGTGCCTTTACCGGGAGCTACAGTGTTGGAAAAAGGTACTTTCGAATGGTGCAGTGACGGATTTGGAAGGCAAATTTGCACTGACGGTTGCTGATGATGCGGTGCTGAGATTCTCTTTTATGGGATATAAGACGCAGGAGGTAAGCGTAAAAGGACATACATTTCTGGATATTGTATTAGAAGAAGATGCGGTGGAACTGGATAAAGTAGTTGTGACTGCATTGGGTATCGAAAAGAAGGAGCACTCTCTTTCCTATGCAATGAGTCAGGTGAAAAGTGAAGAATTGACACGGGTTAAAATGCCTAATCTGATAACTTCATTGACCGGTAAGACTGCCGGTGTGCAGGTTAATCAGGTATCATCGGGACTGGGTGCTTCCGCTAAAGTAAACATTCGCGGAATCCGTTCGGTAGCCGGGGAGAATCAACCTCTTTATGTAATTGATGGTGTTCCTATGTTAAATTCAACTTCGGAACAGGCTTTCAGTGCCATTGGCGGAACTGCTAATGCAGGTAACCGCGATGGCGGTGATGGTATTTCAAACTTAAACTCGGAAGATATAGAAAGCATAAGTATTCTGAAAGGGGCTCCTGCAGCGGCACTTTATGGTAGCCAGGCAGGTAACGGTGTGATATTGATTACGACCAAGAAAGGTAAATCACAAGGACAACGGAGCATATCATTTTCTACCAGTCTGATGTTCGATAAAGCATCTTCTTTACCCGAAATGCAAAATCGTTATGGAGTAAGCGATGGGGTGGATAGTTGGGGAGAACGAAAAGACTTGCCGAAATACGATAATCTGAATGATTTCTTCTCTACTGGAGTGACTTCCATTACTTCCGTATCTGTAAGCCATGGCAATGAGAAATTGCAGAATTATTTTTCATATGCCAATACTACCGGTAAAGGGATTATTGATAAAAATCGCTTATCCAAGCATAATATTACATTTAGGGAAACTTCTGTGATATTCAATAATCGTTTGAAACTGGATGGTAATGTGAATTTGATGCGACAAGTCTCTAAAAACAAACCGACAGTAGGCGGATTTTATATGAACCCGTTGGTGGGGCTTTATCGGTTTCCCCGTGGAGAGGACTTGTCGTATTATAGGAATAATTTCGAAGTGTACGATGAAAGTAGAAACCTGAATATACAGAACTGGCATACTGCCTATGAAGATTTTGAGCAGAATCCGTATTGGATAACGAACCGCATACAAACTAAAGAAGTGCGTATGCATGCCATTGTCTCCTTATCGGCAAACTTGCAAGTAAATGACTGGTTGACGGTACAGGCTCGTGGCAATGTGGATTGCATTGACGATAAAGTCCGTCAGAAATTTTATGCTTCTACAGCTCCGGCGTTAGCCGGTGCTAACGGACGTTACCTGGAAATGGATTATCAGGATCTCCAGTTTTATGGTGACCTAATGCTTATGATGAAGAAGAAATGGGGCGATTTCTCAGTAAATGGTGCATTTGGGGGAAGTATTACTGATAAGACTACTAATTCTACCCGTTATGATTCCAAAACAGCTTCTTTGTACTATGCCAATGTATTTACTCTGGCAAATATTATAATGAACGGTTCAGCAGCTCTTGATCAGAAAATTGATTCACACCGTCAGCTGCAATCGCTGTTTGCTACGGCGCAGGTGGGTTATAAAGAGAGTGCCTATATAGATTTGACGACCCGCAATGACTGGTCTTCCACTTTATCACATACCAAGCACGAAGGCAGAGGATATTTTTATCCTTCAGTTGGTACTTCGTTGATCCTAAGCCGTCTGCTGACTTTACCTGAATGGGTGTCGTATGCAAAGGTGCGTGCTGCTTATAGTATGGTGGGGAATGATATTCCTTTGTATATTACGAATTCCGCTTCCCATATCACTGCCGGTGGTGAATATCTGGCGAATGATGCGGCACCTTTCAAGGAAATGGAACCGGAGATGAATTATTCGTGGGAAATTGGTGCAGAAGGACGTTTTCTGAACAGCCGTATCGGGTTTAATATCACTTTCTATAGAACAAATACTCATAACCAGTTTTTTAAATTGCCTACGCTGGCGGGTGACAAATATGCTTACCGCTATGTGAATGCCGGTAACATTCAGAATCAGGGATGGGAAATCGCATTGGACGCTACTCCTGTGATGGCAAAAGATTTTATGTGGAGCACTACTCTTAATTTTGCTTCTAACAGGAACAAAATAGTTGCTTTGCATGAAGATTTGAAAGAATTTGTTTATGGCCCTACCAGTTTCTCTTCCAGTTATGCCATGAAATTGATAAAAGGTGGATCGATTGGCGATATTTATGGAAAAGCTTTTGTCAGAGATGCTTCCGGTAATATTGTTTATGAGACGGAAGGGAATAATGCAGGATTGCCAAAAGTAGAAGGTGACGGGAATACGGTAAAGGTTGGAAATTCCAATCCGAAGTTCCAACTGGGATGGAATCATACGCTTTCTTATAAAGACTTATCTCTCTATTTCCTGATAGATTGTCGTTACGGCGGTAAGGTGCTTTCGCAAACTCAGGCAGATATGGACTTGTACGGTGTATCGGAAATTACCGGAAAGGCCCGTGATAATGGTTATGTTATGCTGGAGGGGCAGCGGATAGAGAATGTGAAGGGATTCTATAAGATTGTAGGCGGACGCGCAGGGACAACGGAATATTATATGTATGATGCGACCAATATCCGATTGAGAGAACTTTCATTGTCTTATCAGTTACCTGCTTCCTGGATGGAAAAATCTAAAGTTCTGAAGAAAGCGCAGGTTTCTTTTATAGCCCGCAATTTGTTCTTCTTTTATAAGAAGGCGCCTTTTGATCCGGATCTGGTATTATCTACCGGTAATGATAATCAAGGTATTGATGTGTATGGGATGCCAACAACGCGCAGTTGGGGCTTTTCATTGAAGTGTGAATTTTAATGGGAGAGGGGAGGATTGATATGAAAAGATATAGTTGGGTATTCGGTGCTCTGTTAGTTTTAACTTCTTGCACGGGTGACTTTAAGGATATCAATACGGATTTATCCGGAATTACGGATGAAGATTTGCAGATTGATTATAATGAACATGGTATTCGTCTGGGAGTGATTCAGCAGGGCATTTACTTCAATTATGATTATGGAAAAGGTAAGAACTGGCCTTTCCAGTTGACGCAGAACCTGAATGCAGATATGTTCAGTGGATATATGCATGATGGAAAACCATTGAATGGAGGTAGCCATAATTCGGACTATAATTTGCAAGATGGTTGGAACAGTGCAATGTGGGGACATACCTATTCGTATATTTTTCCACAGATATACCAGTCGGAGAACGCAACGCGTGAGAAACATCCGGGTTTCTTCGGAGTCACCAAGATTCTGAAAGTGGAAGTGATGCATCGCGTTACGGATTACTATGGTCCTATCATTTATTCACGGTTTGCTGATCCTAACGCAGAATATATGCCTGATACACAAGAAGCGGTTTATAAAGAGTTCTTTTGTGAATTAGATACGGCTGTGAGTACCCTTACCGGTTATGTCGAGTCAAATCCGGAAGCTGCTGAGTTTTCTCGTTTTGATATACTGATGGATGGCGAATACATTTCGTGGATAAGGTTTGCCAATTCATTGAGAATGCGGCTTGCAATGCGAATAGCTACAGTGGATGAAGAGAAAGCCCGTTCAGAGTTCCTGAAAGCTTTTAATAATGAATATGGAATGTTGGAAGCGGAAAATGAACCGGTGGCGGTATCTACAAAGAAAGGGTATGCCAATCCGTTGGGAGAACTCAATCTGGTGTGGAACGAAACTTATATGAGTGCTCCAATGGAGTCTATCATGAACGGTTATGAAGATCCTCGGCGTACTGTCTTTTTTGCCACATGCCAGGATGAGTCGTTTAAAGGACAGTATCGTGGAATCCGGCAGGGAACTTGCTTCTCTCATAGCAATTATATGGGTTTGTCGAAGCTGAAGACTACTCAGTCAACGGATGCGGTTCTTATGACTGCTGCCGAGGTCTGGTTTCTGCGTGCGGAAGCCGCTTTGAGGAACTGGACAGATGAAGATGCCGGTATATGCTATGAAAAAGGTATTACTTCCTCTCTACATCAATATGGTATCATGCAGACTGATTCATATTTGAATAGTGATAAATTGCCAATTGATTTTGTGGATACATTTGATGCTGAAAATAATATAAAAGCCTATTGTAAAGTCTCACCGAAGTGGATTGAAACAGCAGACCGTGATACGAAGTTGGAGAAGATCATTACGCAGAAATGGCTGGCAATGTTTCCTGAAGGATGTGAAGCCTGGGCGGAGCAGCGCAGAACCGGATATCCACGCCTTTTTCCTGTTCGTTTCAATCATAGTAAGGATGGCTGCGTTGATACGGAAATCATGATTCGCCGTTTAAACTTTCCCGGAGGATTACAAACGGAAAATCCGGAGCAATACCGTGCATTGGTGAAAGCTTTGGGAGGAGATGATAATGCCGGCACCCGTTTGTGGTGGGATACCGGCACTAATTGGTAAGTTTATTCTATTATATCGGATGGTTTTCTGCAAAGATTGCCATCCGTTCTTCTAATTGTGCATATTGATGATCCTGGATGAATGAAGTACAGGCACGCAAACCTTCCTGATGGCTACCGGTGGTAATCAGAGATATGGCGCTGACACCATAGTACATCAATTCCTTAGCCAATTCGCCGCTGGTCATCCCCGGATAACCGATAGTAAAGTAGAAGCCATCGGCTACGGGATCACCAAGGTCATTGTCATATACCAGATGAAAACCGTGGCGCAGAAAAATTTCTTTTAGCCTGTGAGCGCGTTCACCATATATTTTCACTTCGTCAAGGAAGTTGTACTGCCCTTCGTTAGCAGCCTTCAGCATGGCGGCAAGCGCGTATTGTGCCGAATGACTCGTACCGGAGGAGAGGGCATAGAGTACACGGTGAATGAATACTGTACCGAATGTGCCGCCACCATAGCGTTTTGTCAATCCGGGATAAGAGCGGTGATAGAGCTTGTTTGAAATGCAGCTGACACCGATACGCTGTCCGGCATAGCTGAATGCTTTAGAGCCGGAAATAAGCAATACATAGTTGTCCGTATAATGTGCCACTGATGGTTGATAAGGTGCTTGGAATGGTTTGCTCAAATCTTGCCGGAAGTCCATAGCGAAGTAAGCCAAGTCTTCCAGAACAATAACATCATATTGCGTAGCAAGTTCTCCGATGATACGTAGTTCTTCTTCTTTCAGGCAAATCCAGCTGGGATTGTTCGGGTTGGAATAGACGATAGCAGAGATATTCCCTTTCTTGAGGTAACTTTCCAGTTTCTCTTTCAATTTGTCACCACGGAAATCATATACATCGAAAGTCTCGAACTTTTGTCCCATAACGACTAGCTGTTGCTTCTGTACGGGAAATCCCGGGTCAATAAACAATATCGTATCTTTCTTTTCGTCACACTGACTGCAAGTGAGGAACGAAGCAAAGGTGCCTTGCATGGAACCGGTAACAGGTACACAACCTTCCGGTTGCAAATCTACATTAATAAATGCTTTATAAAACGTGAAGCTTCTTCTTTCAGTGCAGGCAATCCGTTGATGTCAGGATAAAGACTTGCAATTCCTTTTTGCAGAGCTTCTATTTCAGCTTTTACACCTACAGCCGAAGGGGGAAGTCCCGGCACACCCATTTCCATTTTTATAAATTCTATGCCAGATTCAGCTTCTGCCTTGGCGGCAATCGCCTTTACTTCGCGGATGGTTGCTTTTCCAAAGTCTGCAATCTGAAATGCTTCGATGGTTTCGTCAATCAGTTTACGTTCAATAGGAGTATTTCTCATGGTTTTTCTCGCTTTTAATTGATTTTGATTTGTCATTCGAATTTTTTTTGCCACACAAAGGTAATATAAATATCTTATAATCAAGCCTACTTTAAAAAAGATGAAAAATATTTCTTTCAAGCTATTGCAGGTTTCAAAAAAACACCTACCTTTGCAACCGCAATCGAGAGAGAAAGCAATAAAAGAAATGAAATTATGGTGCGTTAGTTCAGTTGGTTAGAATACATGCCTGTCACGCATGGGGTCACGGGTTCGAGTCCCGTACGCACCGCTCAGTTCTAAATTAGAAGTCCTAATTCTGTTAAGAATTAGGACTTTTTTTATTCTTTGAAAAGAAGGAAGCATAATTGGGATATTAAACAATCTCAGAATCCTTTGCAAGAGAATTGCGTAATACAATTGATGTTATATTAAAATATATCTCCCATATTATCATTACAATAATATGGGAGATATATAAAAATCCTATTGATAAAGTCTGTTGTATGATGTTTTATATATTCTTTTTCCAATGAAGAAATGAATTCTTATCGACTTTATCTTTTCCTATTAATTGCAGGTTGTAGGAGTTTAAGCCCGCATAGCGGTATTCGCCATAATTGATGCCACCCAGCAAATCTATGTTCAGAAATGCGCGGACAAGCTTCAAGCCGCATTTCTCTATTTTTTCGACTATACATTTTCCTCCTAAAAGGTTCATTAGTAGATAAGCTGAAACTTCGTAAGCACACCAACCGCATTCTTCCAGATACAGATGGATGCAGCTTTCATTAGATTGTTCTTTTTCAAATACTTCAGAAACTTCTTTTTTCATGATAATCTATTTATTTATTTAGGTCTATATTATATGGTACGATCAATCGGAACTTATTTTCCCTATATTTAAAACAAACTTCCCGCTCTACTGTTTTTTCAAGAGTTGAAACTATTCAGATTATTAACAGTATAAAAGAGAACATAACAAAATGCTATGTGTCTCAATACTAACGCATGAACAAAGACTTCAGGCCATCAAACATACCTGGAAGGGCTATTGTACCATGCACTTCGTCCGGGAACTTTTTGTATATAGCGCGCAGATGTTGGCTCTTCATCTCTGGAATGATTCTTTCTCCTAAACTGTCAGCCAATGCGAACTGGTCCAACTTCACATTAGGACGTTGGCGGGTAGCAAAGGCAACATAGAGTTGTTTTCCCGTAAAGTCCTTCTGACCAACTTCTTTCTCGGCTTGCTTCAGGAAAACTCCCCGGTCCCACCATAAGCTGGGATCTATTGCTATGAAGGTATCAAACGACTCAGGATAGTCGAGTAGAACCTGTAGGGTAAATAAACCTGCGTATGAATGTCCTACTAAGAAATTACGGCCGTTGGCAGAAACTTTTTTTTCTATTTCCGGGCGCAGTTCTTCAGTTAGGAAACGATAGAAAGCCTTCATCCCTCCACCTTTTGGAGTATCTCCAGGCTGAATACTGCCATCCCGTCGTGCAGCCGAACTGGTAGGGGTGAAATCTCTGGTACGGTCTGTATTCAAAACAGCGACTACAACACAAGGGGGTAATGAAGAAACCCTTGAAGAAGCAAAGAAACGGGTAAAACCTACTACGGAATGGAAAAATGCATCTCCATCCAATAAGTAGAGAACCGGGTAGTCTTTTTCTTCTTCGCCCGGTTGTTTTTCCGGTTCATAAATCCAGTACATCCTTTCTTCATTCAGTATGTTGGAGAATAAAGAATGGCGGGTTCCTATATTAATAGAGTCCTGCCCTTGTACCGGTAGAGAAGACGTCCAAGTTATCGTAATAAGCAATACTATATAAAAACTTTTCATTTTATCTGATTCTTGTTACAAAGTTGGAAGAAAATATTGGTTTTATCAATCCCTACTTGTGGGTATTTTGGGTAGGATTATTCGCCAAAGTTGGTCATAAATCTCTATCTCTTTCTTCTTTTGTTACAAGCTTCTGCCATTACCCCAATTCAGGCTTTTTCTTTTTGACGAATAAGTCGTTTGTAATCGGTTCTATTTCAATCGTATAGTAAGGCTACACCCTTTGCCCGGAATGGCTATACCCTTTTGTGCTTAGGGCTACACCATCCTGACCAAAGGGTGTAGCTATCCTGATGTTTGGCTAATGAGGCAAAATCATAGCTTCTCTTTGAAGTAAACAGTGTGTGATTTACTTTTACATCGTAATTGAGTGCGGTACATAAAAATAGAAAATCCCCGGAATTTTAATCAGTTCCGGGGATTCTCTATTCTATTCTCTCTGTTATTTCTTTATCTTTATCACTTTTTCTATTTCTTCCAAATTATACCGGGCTGCTTCGTTACCATTCCGGGCAGCTTTGGTAAATTCAACAATAGCTTGATCCTTATTGCCACTCAGCAGGTAGTAGATGCCGTTATTATTTGCATATTCGGCTGTCTGTTTATTGGATTTATCCAGATACTTTCGGGCATCGGGCAAATCTTTTTTAGACAAGGCTACAGCGGCAGCATTCAAGTTGGCTACTTCGTCATCAGGATACATACGTACAGCGATGTCGAAAACCTTGATAAAGTCGTCGCCGCCTTTGGGATAGCTGTTGGCCACCAGATACATCTCGTTCAAACTGAGATACTGGGGCTGTGTTTTGATAATCTCTTTTCCTTCGTCTACTTTGAAATTGGCAATCGTATAGTCTATGCGGCAATTCACTTTACGGAGTGCAGGGTATAATTCCTTTAGCATTGTACGATAGGGAGCGCCACCACCTACACGTTTTATTTCCTCTTTCCGGCGGGCTATATCGCTGGTGTTTCGGATGATATTGAGGAATTCGGTTTTCTCTTTCATGTTAGAGGCTTCCAGAGCTACCAGTCCTTCCCAATTTTCACCGCCAAAGGAGACATTGTAGAGATTGGCAGGAATCTGTTCGTGTACGGACAGATATTTCTTCAACGCTTCGGCACGGCTCTTAGAGAGTTGCTCATTGAGTTTAAGCGGTCCTTCGGGGGAAGCAAATCCTTCAATGTAAACACCGGTAATGGTCAACTTCTTGTCATTCTGTACCTTATTGAACATCTCCCGGATATTCCGCAACTCCGTCTGATTGTTCATGAAATCCGGTAGAATAACGGACTTGCCTACGGGGAAATCGAGATAAGCTTCATATTGTTCGCTACGTGCTTTTACTACTTCTGCTTTCGGCTGAATGTAAGAGGGGACAGGTTGCAATGCAGCCAGACGTTTGGTCTCCGTAGAAACTCCGTTCATAATCATTTCCTGTGTCAGTACCTCCTGGTGTCCTCCGCATCCGCATAAATCTTCTTCCAGATTCAGATAAGCATTTTCCATCCATGGTTCGTAAGGAATGACTTGTGTGTAGTTCAGAACTTCCTGAGTATTGTAAGGTATCTCCATATTGGTTGCCTTATCCAAAGTCATGGCACGGAGATAGGCCTTTTGCCTTCTGCGTCCGTTGATAACGATTTCCGGCAATACGACATTGTTGTCCGTACCTGTCAGTACGGGAGTTAGCGTCAGGGTGCGGTCATTGCTGACTTTCAGGTTCCGCATATCCATCTGCATATTTATGTAGAGCGACTCTCCCTGTTGCCATAGGGAGGCATTGGTGATGTTGATGGCATCTTTATAGAATTTTTGCGCGCTGACCGGAAGTGCGGCTATGAGGCACAAAACGGAGTATATCAGTATTTTCTTCATGACTATATTATTTTATGACGTATATGATGTTTAATGCTACCTTGGTAGGACCAATGTAGTTTTTGTGTCCGCTGTCGAGTTTGCTGCCGCACTTGCCGCAGTTGTACTTATCGTAGTCTATGCGGGCGTAGCCTACACCGATTTCCGCTTCCATGCTCCAGTGCTTGTTCAATATCCATTGATATCCATAAGAAATGCCGGCTCCATAGATATTGCCCTGATAGCGTTCGTGTCCCAAACCTAATATATTCAGGTTGCTTACATTCGCTTCTGCATAATGGGCGTGCAGACCGAAGAAATGTCCGTAGAAGCGCTCGCACAGCCAGTAACGAAGTTCAGGCTGTACCAGCCAGTGCTTGATTTGTTTGTGATCCGAGAATTTCCAGGGATTGTAGTTACCGGATACATCGAGGGTCAGCTTCTTGGAGAGTCCGACCTCAAATCCAAGGTTAGCCGTAGTGGTAGCCCAATACAATGCATTGGTCTTTATTGCAAATTTAGGCATGTAGTGGCTTTTGTCCTGTCCGTACGTACTGATGGTGTATGTGAGCATCAGGGCTGCCAATAAAAGGAATTTAATCGTTTTCATATTTTCATTACATTATATTATCGTAAAACAATAGCCGGATTTTGCAGTAACTCTTCCACTTTATATGTGGCGGAATAGTTATAATTCCTCAGAGTGAAAGTAACCACATCATTCAATTTGGCTCCGGCGTATATGGTCGTTGAATAAGTGCTGGTGCGGCTGGTGCTAAAACCAGATGCAATGCCGGTATCTGATGAGGTTACCGTATAGCGGGGGATATTGAGCAAGCCGTTATTCTGATAAACCTTTATCGTATTACCCACCGTTACTGACTGCGCCAGAATATTCTCAAAGCCAATGGTCGTAGGACTGAATCCGGGAGCGGATATAATCAGCTTTTCACTGCTTAAAGCTTTTTTGGAGGTAAACGTGACGGTTTGTCCTCCTGAAGGCTGCGAAGCGTAAGTCCGTTGATAACCACCTGCAACTGCTGTCCAACCGCTTTGGGTGGTTTGCAGGTTTTGGGTTGCAATAAACACCGTTAACGGGTATGTGGGCGGATAATCCGGGTATGATGGAATGGTAAACATAAAGCTGGCTGTATTGTTCACACCGTAATTTACCGTATTGTCTCCGTTGACGGAAACATTGGTAAAGTGGCGCGATTTTACTTCCACGCTCTTGGTCTGGAAGATTTCATTGGCTATCAGAACGGTTTCATCGCTGTTTTCAAGACTGGTACGGAAGTTCAATACTTTGGTTCCGGGACCGGTGGCCCAATAGACATACTGATACCCTCCGTTAGTGTACTCCAGTTGCAGGTTTTTGTTAGGCTCTACCGGATAGAGGTTGCCTGTGGTAATGGTACACTTCAATGGATACAAATAGTAGGGTATTGCCGATGGAATAGTGAAGCTCAGTGCTACGTCCTGGTCACGGGCAGTGTATATTTCGGGTGATAATCCGGCGGGATCGAACAGATATAACGCACTGGATATGACCGTGATGGTACGTGAAAGTACACCTGCCTTAACGGTAATTGTAGCCTCATATTGTCCCGTAATGATGCGGGATACATCGGCAGAAATATTCCCATTTCCGTCATAAGAGAGATTATGAAGTATGCTTCCCTGATCTTCGGCTATGGATACGCTGATTTTAGAGTTATCAGTCACGCCGTTGGCCGTATATTGGGCTGATACCTTCAAGGTACCTGCCTGGGTGAACAGGAAGTGCAGTCTGCTTACTGTCAGCACATTATTGTTATTGTCGGAGATAGAAGGAGATTCCTTGAATATCTCGGCATAGATATTATTGGAAGGTTCTGAGGTTTTAGCATCGGCAAATTCAGTACTTCCGTTTGCACTCTCGCTGAAGGATTTTATCACAACCTTGTAGTGGTAATTCCTCATGACAGGGTAGGGCTTCTTGTCCGTATCAAGAAGCTGTATCTTGTAATAAAGTTCTTCGGTCTTTCCTGTCAGTTTTCCCTTAATGATGATATAGGTCTGATCGTTGGAATAGTTCTCATTCTCGAACATATATTTGGCATCCATGTTACAGTCTGTTTCTGTCCTGATCGATTTTGGAGACGGGACTGCGAGGCAAGGTCGGCGTGCCGTCTATCAAGGTGAACGGGGTAGCGGGGGCATTCGGGTTGAATGGAGCCACCGTTCCGTTACTTGCATAGTTACAGAGCGCATATCCTGTTACTTCGAAATTCGTAGCTTCGGTTTCTACAGTCACTTTGGCTAGGTTGCGGTAAAGTGTGACATTGGGAGTGTCATTGGCGGAAGAGATTGTTTGTCTTCCCCAGAATACTAAATTGGTGCTGTTCAATGAAGGTATGATCTCCCTTTCATCTTTCTGCATGGCGGCACGTTCGTCAAAACTATCCCATTGGGAATAGTTGGCAATGAGGTGAATGATTCTTGCGTCATCGGGTATATTTGCCTGGAATGTCCCGGTACCATTACTGTTACTGCTCAGGAGCGAGGCATGAGCCCGCCCTATGAATAGTCCGTTGGCATCGAAGGTCATCAACCACAGGTCGTTAACAGCATTCTCATCCATGGCGGCACGGGTGAGTGCCGGTATATATTCAGGCATGTTTACCGAGAACTGAAAGGCGGTCTTATCGTCATTTCCAGTCGAGGGAGTGCCGAGAGTATCTTCATCTGTACACGAAGCCAGAAGAAGACCGAGGAGTGTTATAAGGTAGGTTAATCGTTTCATACTTTTCTAATTTTAATCCATCAATACTGTTTACCGAATGTCGCGGACGCATCGGACGGATGCATTCAGCGGACTGAATTTACCACCTTCTCCAACGCGAGGGTCCATGAAGTTAACAGCACCGGAAGCATTTGAACTCCAATAATAATTTCCTTCAAGGATGCCTTTTACTTCACATATCCGGATGTTCTGTAAGACATCTATCAGGTAGATTTCCGCTTGCGTGGGCATACGCCAGTCGGAATAGGTTTCTCCGGTAGTGGCATCCCGCTCTACATAATCCCGGCATTTGATTCTGGATGCGGTGTATGTGCTTGCCGTTGTCGTACCATGTTGTGAGGCAAGCATGAAGTGCGGAGAGATTCTCCGGTTGTTTTCTTCCGTATCTATGGCTGCGTGTTCGCTATCTGTCAGCGGATAACCGAGTACGGCATTGTCACGTATATACGAAGCGTAAGATGCGCCTAATGCGGGATTGGCTGCATAATGGGAATATCCGCTGCCGAAGTCTTCGTCAAACTCGTCCGGATTGGGAAGAGTAGAGAAGTCGGCGACGAAGGAATTCATTATATACATCTTCGTATTATTTTGCCCTTGGCTTCCTCCGGGGACATCGGCTGAAATGTCAGAACCGATGTAGAGGGCCGGATATTGGGAGACAGTGACAGGTTGTGTAAGTCCGGCACCATTGACTACCTGAAAGGTGATATCTTTGGCTAGGAAGTTTTCAGGAAGAGGACTCGTTATGGTTATGTTGCCGGACTTTACATTTGGGGTAGCGGTGATGGTTATCTCTTTTCCACCGTTGGAAACCGATACACCATTTACAGTAATCTTCTGTATTTCTACATCCGGTGTGGATGACTGGAAGGTAGTGGTGAACTGCGTACTGTTGGGCATCGAAATCTTGGTGTCTTTTACATAGATGAAGTTGATTCCTTCTACGGAAACAAGTACTTCGTGGGTGCTCCAATCCTGTATGGTATATCCGGCATTCAGCGGAACTGCGGAATGCGGGTCGGTATCACCTTTCTTGTCTATGTTCACGCGGATATCATACAGGCGGTTACGTTCCAGTTTATAGAGATTTGCAGTCTGGCCCGTGCTTCCGTCCGATAGCCGGTAGTTTACCGGTATTTTGTAATAGTTCTGAGTAGTAGTGTTACCATCAGCGTCCTTTACAGGGACATTGATGAGTACATAACTTTCCCCTACTCGTATCTTTTGGTCCAATCATTGGCATACGAATAGAGGATGAATTGATTGCTATTGCCTGCACCTGTATTTTGTTCCGTAAATGAGTTCATGCTTTGCAGAGTGGGAACATTTACACTACCGTCTGCAATGGATGAGCCACTGGCGGCATAGTTGACCATCTTTTTTGAAGGTATATTATTGTCTATGGGGGTGAAACCGTTTACATAATTCAGGCTTATTCTGATCTTGGCGGCCGCGCGTTTAAGAACAACGGGAATCTCTTTGTTGACGATGATTCCGTCATTCAGTACCATTGTATGCTTTCCGTCCATCAGGAAGGCATCTTGTTTCTTATCAGCATCCAGAATAGGGACGGTGAGTGCCTTCAGTTCCGGAAGGGATAATCCCGTAGCCGGAATGGTTGCCGTATGGTTGGCTACTACATAAATGGTGTGGTTGATATTCTGATCGAATTTCTCCTGTGCGGCATCCAGGGTAGCTGTATGTTCCCCGGTTCCGGTCAGTTCGGGAGAGAACGCAAAATGCTGGTAGAACAGGCATTCGTCTGCTCCTTCACGGTAAACGAAAACATCTAATGATTTTATCGTATTTTCATTGAGCGCTTCTTCACCCGGCTCTTCTACGGCACGCGAAGCCACGGAGCTGGGCATAGACAGTTTTAGGGTAATTCCGCTTACCGATCCTGTTCCTGCCGATTCGATGGAAGAATCATCCTCGCAAGAGGTGAGTCCCCAGAATAATGAGAGTATCAGCGGGAGGATATATAGTTTATTTTGTTTCATAATTCATCTTATTTATATTCGGTTTGGCGGATTAAAATATCCGTGTCGTTGTCGCCCGGAAACTGGCGGTTGCCATTGCTTTGCTTCGGATTGATCTTGAGTTTCACGCCTCCTGCGGTTATGTAGAAGTAAGTGCTCTTAGGATTCCCACTCCAGCGTTTGGTGGCTCCTACCTGTATCGTATATGCTTCATCACGGGCTATTCCTTTGGAAACGTTGAGACCGCCGTTCATGCCGAACGTAAAGTCAAGTCCATTGGTCAGAGTAGCGGTCCAGATGGCACCGGCAGGGGCTGTCAGACTAAAACTGTAGTTGGCGTAGGAAGTCTCATTATGGGCTTCTCCGTTCGCTATGTAGGGAAATTGCACGATGCCTGTAGTGGCACCGGCGTCATCTCCATTGTACGGTTGAAGCTGATAGTCGTCCTCCGTGATCTCTTGTCCGATTTCAGACGAGGTAAGCTCCCATGGATAGGGAGTCGTTTTTATTATTAACTGGTTGTCCGGATGGTCGAGCATAGCCATGACGCGGTAAACTGTATTATGCAGCAGACTGTACTTATGGGTTGTCTGCCCCTGGTCGGTAAGATATCCCCTGTACGTATAACTGATCCCGTTGAACAGTGCCTTTATGCGTATATAGGGAGTGTTAGCGTCCGGTGTAGCGTCAGGAACTATATTTCGATATGTATAGAATGAAGCATGTGCATTCTCCGGTACTATTTCAGATAAATCAGACGGCATAAGTTGCAGAGTTGTTCCTCCAAGAAATACCTCCGAAACATTCTTCTTGCTAATGGGCGTCGGCATTGATGTTACCTCCGGACTACTATTTGTATTAAGTATCTGATTGACAAATTCTATGGAGTTGACAACTACACTCGAACTCTCCAATCCCTGATTCTTGAACATATAGATGTCCAGCCGTGCTACCAGGCGTTCCATAGGAACTTCCGCTACTACATATTCACTATTGATTGCAACTTCCTTTTTTCCGACCATCAGGATATTGCTGTCAGTAAAAGCGTTGCCGGATACCGTCAGGCTTTCCAATTGCTGCAATGTAAGGTCGGGAGACACCGGAACAGAAAAGATCTTATCGGGATCGTTATAATTAGCAATCGCATAAATTACTTTTGTCTGTGGCGACACATTGACAGAGCGTGAAAACTCTTCCAGTCTCTGCGGGGTGAATTCCGGAATCAGTTCCGAATATTCACAGTGCTGGTCTGCTTTATTGAAAATATAGAGTGCCAGACTGGAAAAGCTGCCATCGTCTCCATGAATCAAAGCTTTGTTTGTAGGAGCCGTTTTGATCAGAAAGTTTAGCCGGGCCTGATTATCGGTTGTATCGGATATCGGCGTCTCGTTTTCACTGCAAGAGTACAGTAGCAGTGCCATGGCAAACAACTGCAAACAGAACCGGTATTTTAATTTTAGCTTCATATACATTGGGGGTTATATCCCCGGTCTGATCACTTCCTCGTCCCAGGGTTTTACTGTGATGGCGGTTCCATTGAAATAGATGCGGATGCCTACCGCAGCTTCATTGATGCCATTTACAGTAATATTATTATCTTTCATGAAGTCCTTTAATTGCATGGTGTATAATTCTTCATTGCTCTGAAGGTCGCGCAATCGCAGATATACTTCATTATCATCATTAAATCGTAATACGTTGAATTTGAACCAAACTTTTGTACGTTGGAGTCAAAAGTTACCAACGGGAAATAAGAGACGCGTTCGTTTGAAAACGTTTTGGTGAAGTCCACTGTTGAATTTAATTTCCCCATTTCTATACTGACGGGGGAAGTGGCTGCACGTGTACTGCCAACATCCAGTCCTTCCAGCTCTATTTGCATTTTTATATGTGCACTGCTGAAATAAACGGTGTCAACCTTATAGCTTTCATTGACAATTGTAATCTCTCTTTCTCCAAAATACAGACTGTCATTGGTCGATATCAACTCTTTCGTAAAATAATGCGGGGCTCCGACAAGGTTGTTTTGCAAGGATGAACCTTCGTTTATCCGTGTGTCGTTGAGGGAGTTTCCCCAGCATATAATGTGATATTGACCGCTTGGCAAGTTCAAGGTAGTGCCGCGTTGGCGGTTGAGCTCTTTCCGGTTGAGAACTGTTTTCTGTACAAATACATTGTTCTGATTGTATATATACATATCTACCTTTTCTATTTTCTGAGGAAAGATTTCCTTTGTTCCATCACCCAGGTAGCTGAAGTACAAAGTTGTCTCACAATCATCAAAGGGTTTTCTTTTATACACCCTGTCACTGTTACCAGTAGCAGGATGTATAGAATTATTGCCTTTTTCATATTTCAGGGTTTGTTGAGTCTGAAACTTATTGTTCCAGATCAAATCCCGGAGTGATTGTTTCTTCATTCCACGGAGCGACTGTGACGTGTACCAGTACGTTGTATTGTACATTTCCTAAGTCATTGTCGAGCATCGGAACTAACTCTATCTCCATATTATAAAGGGTACCGGGTTTGAAGTCGGCTGCTGTCAGTTCAGTGTTTACTTCTTTATAATACTTCACTAGGTTGGCAAAGCGTGCGCCATTTGCTAAGTCCGGGTTAAATACTTCCGTATCGGATGACTTCAGGCCGGTAATGTTCAAATCAGAAAGATCTAAATGCAATTGCGGTATGGCTGTGCCCGGGAAGAAATTGAAAGCATAACATTTGCCGGCTAAATCCAGTGGCAGGTTACCGTAGGTTCCGTCTTCATTATATATAATGTAGCTGGCAAACGGAGCTGTGTCTATTATCGGAGTCGTGTCAAAAGTCCACATACCATCATGGATATGTCCTTCGAAAGTTGAGTTCAGAAGCAGGTTGTCCATTGTTCCCGGATTTTTTTGTAAGTGTTATAGAAGTTATTCATATAGAAGCCTTTTACATTTCCTGAGAATCCTGTCCAACTAACTGTTGCTTTCTTATCTGTTCCGTCAATGGTTCGCGTAAAATCGAAGTTACCTGAATTCTTGAATGAAATCTTGGTAATTTGCAGTCGGGCTACAATAGGGGCTATGGTTACTTGTGCCGTATAAGTCTTACCTGCTGTCGGAGTCGGATCTATCGGTTCATTAACGATAGGTTTCAGATCATCGTCCATACCATAGTAAAGTACTTCGCTACCCTGTTGATTAGCTAACTTGGTATTAACTACATTGTTAGTTACGGCATTCCCGGGATTTCCATAAATATACACTTTAGAAACGGATTCGGGAATGTTTATGAACTTCAATCCTTTTGCTGGATCGGTCAATTTATTCCAGTCGGAGTTAAGCACTTCATCTTTGGTGACGGCTTTGGAAGTTATGATTTTTCCATTTACGTCAGTCAGATTGATTAATACACTGTTCACATTCTTAATATCCGATGTGATGATATCTGTTGGAGAAGAAGCTCTTGTCTTGATCCCGCCTAATGATACTGAAATGGATTTTATTTCGTCCTGTGAAACAGAAACATCGTCTTTGTCACTGCAAGAGAATAATGCTATACTTACGACTCCTGCTAATAATAACTGTTTAATTTTCATGTCTTATAAAAATAATTGTTTATAAAATTTCCCAATACTAATTTTGGTTGCGTACGTCCTGTTGGGATCATAACAACAATAGTTGCATAGGAAAGTTTTGAGTGCAGGTAGTATTTTCTACAGGAAATAATCAAAACAAGGATATTTTTATGAATTTTATCCAAAATTGTATCGATTACAACTTCTGTTAACCATATTGGAGAGCGTGAGCTTCGTTATAGGATGTTGTATTGCGCAACTGGGCTGTTTGATAAATAGGCTCTAAACTTGATTTCATGAGATAGAATATGAAGCAATGTTATGTCGCATATAAAGCAATGCTTTTGAATAGAACATTGCTTCTTTCAGGACAGAACATTGCTTCTTCTAATACTATCGATATAGTATTGGAAATATATTTACTAAATCAATCCTGATCGGCAAGGTTCTGGCGAGTGAATAGGTGTCATTTTTGGTGTCAGTGTCACCTATACACGTCTTTTGGAGAGTGTGTGGCTTGAATTTATTAGCAACTTGTTGATTAATAGTGTATTATTTTTAATTTGTATTTTGTGTTTATACTTTTTTATGTCTTTTAGCATGTTCTTCAATTCTCTTTCTTCTGCACTGCAAGAGTAGATACTTAGATTGTGAAATATGTATACATGTACCGTCTGTGCGGAATTTTTTGCCGTAAATTGAGCTTGTTCTCTTTTTATCTTAAATATAAACATATCGATACTTCCTTTTTCTGTTTTTTGCTTCCAAATGCGTGTATAGGTGACACTGACACCAAAATGACACCAATATGATGTTTTTTCTCTTGCTTAATATCTTGAATATCAGTAAATAATGCTTTCTTAATCTTTCCATTCAGGATTTGTCTATAAATGGTTTTATATCAAAAACAGAGCTGAATATTTCCATGCTAATGTTATGAAAATACATTACTTCTATTTACTCTTTTGGGTAATCGGTTGAAAATGAAATTTTCTATTTTCATATAATTGATACGGAGCGAAGCGGCACAGATGTGAACCACGGTATCGCCGGGCAATGCGTTAGGTTGTGGCAACGATTTTACCGGCTAACTCAATAAGCAATTTTATAGAAATATACTGTAGTTTAAGATTCATGTGTTTAATAAATATAATTTTATTAATTTTCTCCATTCTTTATTGTCTCTATTCTTTTTTTATTTAATTTTGTCTGCACTATTTTATGTGGGAATGTAAACTCAAACCATAATAAATAACAAATCGATAATGACACAAATAGTTGAATTAAAAGGCACGGAGAAACGGTTGTATCAACTGGTCGCTCCATTGGTTATGAATCCTGTAGTATTGAAACAGAACTATAATTATCCTTTTCGCACTTCAGAAAACTTTATATGGTTTGTTGCGGTGGAAGGAAAAGAAATAGTTGGCTTTATACCACTGGAACATAAGAAATCGGAAGCAATTATTAATAACTATTATATAAAGGAGAATAATGCAGAAGTATTAAAAGCTCTTTTGGAGAAAGTTATAGACAGCACGGATGAAGATAAGCAGTTGAGCTCGGTTACATTTATTGAGCATCAAAAAATATTCCAGGAATTAGGCTTTTCTGTGGAGAAAGAATGGAAACGCTATGTAAAAATGAATAAGGAGAAATAGAATGGGGGAGGTTCAGAAGAATGTATATGAATTAGCACAAGAGCGGTTACACATTATATTTAAAGAATTTGATAATATCTGTGTATCCTTTTCGGGAGGGAAAGATAGTGGTGTGTTATTGAATTTATGTATTGATTACATCCGTCGAAATAATCTGAAGCGTAAACTTTCTGTTTACCACATGGATTATGAAATTCAGTATAGCATGACTATCGATTACGTGGACCGTATTCTGGAAGCTAATAAGGATATTCTGGAGGTATATCGCGTGTGCGTACCTTTTAAAGTAACCACCTGTACGTCTATGTATCAGAATTATTGGCGTCCTTGGGATCCGGAGATGCGTGATATATGGGTACGGAACATACCGGAAGGTAGCATGACCGTAGAAGACTTCCCTTTTTATACGGATGCAATGTGGGATTATGAATTTCAGATGCATTTTGCTAAATGGTTGCATGCAAGAAAAGATGCGGTTCGGTCCTGCTTTCTCATAGGTATTCGTACGCAGGAAAGTTTCAATCGCTGGCGCAGTATTCACCTTGCCCGGAAATATCAGATGTATCATAATTACCGATGGACTTCTAAAATTGGAAATGATATATTCAATGCTTATCCTGTTTTCGACTGGAAAACGACAGATATCTGGGTAGCCAATGGAAGGTTTGGCTGGGACTATAATCATTTATATGATTTATATTATAAAGCAGGTGTAAACATTGAGCGCCAGCGCGTAGCAAGCCCCTTCCTTTGTGAAGCTCAGGAAAGTCTTCGCCTTTATAAAGTGATTGATCCAAGTACATGGGGCAAGATGGTAGGTCGTGTTAATGGGGTGAACTTTACCGGAATTTATGGCGGAACCCATGCTATGGGCTGGCAAACCGTCCGTTTGCCGAAGGGATATACCTGGAAAGAATTCATGCAATTCCTGCTTTCTACTTTGCCTGAAACTACCCGACGCAATTATTTGAAGAAACTGACTGTCAGCATTGAATTCTGGCGTACGAAAGGCGGGTGTCTTGCTGAGGAGACCATTGAGAAACTAAGAAAAGCCGGCGTGTCATTGGAAGTGGTGAATACGACCAATTATAAGACGCATAAGAAGCCTGTTAAAATGGACTATTTGGATGACATAGACATTTCTGAGTTTCGTGAAATCCCCACGTATAAGAGAATGTGTGTATGTATTCTGAAGAATGATCATGCCTGCAAATATATGGGTTTTGCCTTAAATAAGGAGGAAGCATACAAACGAGATAAAATAATGGAACAATTCAAAAATATGATGTTATGAGTGTAGATCAAAGTCCGGTATATGCCGTAAAAGCTGTGCCGGTGGAGAAAATAGTGGCGAATGATTATAATCCCAACATAGTGGCACCACCTGAGATGAAATTACTGGAACTTTCTATTTGGGAGGATGGTTTTACGATGCCTTGCGTATGTTACTATGATAACGAAACCGACCGTTATATACTGGTAGACGGGTATCATCGTTATAGTGTGTTGAGAAGCTCCAAGCGAATTTATCAGCGGGAAAACGGTTTGTTGCCTGTAGTGGTGATTGATAAAGAATTATCCAATCGAATGGCATCTACCATCCGGCATAACCGTGCACGAGGTTCGCACAATATCGAACTGATGTGCCACATCGTGGCCGAACTGGATAAAGCGGGTATGTCCGACCAATGGATTATGAAAAATATAGGCATGGATCGCGATGAACTTCTTCGTTTGAAGCAGATTTCCGGCTTGGCGGATTTGTTCTCGGACAAAAGTTTTAGTATTCCAAATCCGGTTGAAACGCCGGTTCCCGAAGAATAAAATGCCCGTTTGGGGTATTTTTGTTTCTATTATGTTCTTTTGTTATCATTAACAAGTGAAATATCTTGTTACAAACTTGCATAAGTTAACCAAATCTCCTACTTTTGCCATCATAAACAAACAAACTGGTTTCATAAGTCTTCGGACATTATAAAAAACTTACATGAAAAATATATTGGTTAGCGGTGGTGCTGGTTTTATAGGGTCGCACTTATGCACACGGTTGATAAATGAAGGACATCATGTGATATGTCTTGACAATCTATTTACCGGCGCGGAAGCAAATATCGAGCATCTGAAAAGCAATCCTCTTTTTGAGTTTGTGCATCACGATGTGGAATTTCCCTATCATACCGAAACTCTTGATGAAATATACAATTTAGCTTGTCCGGCATCACCGATACATTACCAATATGATGCGATCAAAACGATAAAGACTTCTGTATTGGGAGCCATTAATATGCTGGGATTGGCAAAGAAGACGAATGCCAAGATTCTACAAGCTTCTACCAGTGAAATATATGGTGATCCGGTAGTGCATCCTCAAGTAGAAAGTTATTGGGGAAACGTAAATCCAATAGGCATCCGTTCTTGTTATGATGAAGGGAAGCGTTGTTCTGAAACTTTGTTTATGGATTATCACCGGCAAAACAACATTCGTATTAAAATTATTCGTATCTTTAACACGTATGGCCCACGAATGCTGCCGAATGATGGAAGGGTGGTTTCCAATTTTGTGGTTCAGGCATTACAGGATCATGATATAACTATCTATGGAACAGGAGATCAGACGCGAAGCTTTCAATATATCGATGACCTCATAGAGGGAATGGTGAGAATGATGAACACGGAGGATGAATTTATAGGTCCGGTGAACCTTGGAAATCCGAATGAATTTTCCATCCTCGAGTTAGCGGAAAAAGTGATTCAATTGACAGGATCGAAGTCGAAGTTGGTGTTCAAACCACTTCCGCATGATGATCCTAAACAACGTCAGCCGGATATCACGCTGGCAAAAGAGAAGCTGAACTGGAAGCCTGCCATTGAACTGGAAGACGGTTTGAAGCGGATTGTGGAATATTTTAAGGAATATCGTAAATAGATTATATAGATAAACGGGAAAACAATATTGTATAAGATGAATATGGAAATTAATCCTTCTGAGTACAAAATTCTCATCGTCGACGATGTGATGTCCAACGTATTATTGTTGAAGGTACTCTTGACAAATGAAAAATTTGCAATCGCTACGGCAAGTAACGGTCGGCAAGCATTAGAGCAGGTAGATAAGGAAAACCCGGATTTGGTGTTGCTGGACGTGATGATGCCGGATATGAGTGGTTTTGAGGTGGCACAACATTTGAAAGCAAATCCCAAAACCGCAGATATTCCTATCATCTTCCTGACTGCACTAAACAGCACGACGGATATTGTAAAAGGTTTCCAGGTGGGAGCAAATGACTTTATCTCCAAACCTTTTAACAAGGAAGAGCTGATTATCCGTGTAACCCACCAGATTTCGTTGGTAGCTGCCAAACGTATTATTTTGAATAAGACCGAAGAACTGCAACGTACCATTGCCGGACGTGACAAACTTTATTCGGTGATTGCTCATGATTTACGTTCTCCTATGGGCTCTATCAAGATGGTGCTGAATATGTTGATATTGAATCTGCCGTCCGAGAAAATCGGTGATGAGATGTATGAACTGCTGACAATGGCAAACCAGACGACAGAAGATGTGTTCTCTTTGCTGGATAACTTGCTGAAGTGGACCAAGAGCCAGATTGGTAAGTTGAATGTAGTATATCAGGACATTGATGTAGTGGAGGTTGTAGATGGAGTGATCGACATTTTCAATATGGTAGCCGGTATGAAGAAGATTACAATCCGTGAAGAGAAACCGGAGAAGTTAGCTGTATCTGCCGACATCGATATGCTGAAGACCGTAGTACGCAATCTGATAAGCAATGCTATTAAGTTCAGTAATGAGAATTCTGAGGTGCTGGTGAAGTTGGAAGCGAAGGATGGCATGGCAGTAGTCAGCGTGCAAGACCACGGTTGCGGTATTGACGAAGAAGGACAAAAGAAATTGCTGCATACAGATACTCACTTCAGTACATTCGGTACTAACAACGAAGAAGGTTCCGGCTTGGGATTGTTGTTGTGCCAGGATTTTGTGGTGAAGAATGGTGGTAAGTTGTGGTTTACTTCGAAGAAGGGTGAAGGTTCTATATTCAGTTTTTCAGTTCCGTTGAAAAAATAAATGATACAATAAAGAAAAACAAAACAGACCGTCTGTTCCAGGTGAACGGACGGTCTGTTTTTTTATTAGCGCCTGCACAGGTCTCTGAAATCACAGAACTCACATTTCCTTTTATCTTCAGTTTGTGTGAAGGGTTCTTCCGGATTGTATATTTCTTGTAATAGGTTTTGCAGGCGTTCGCGAAACTCATCTTCATAAAAAGCGAAGTTGTTGACCGGTATTTTGGGTTGGCGGGCTTCTCCCATTTCAATTACAGGAGAATAAGTTTCTGATGCTGCACGGTGAATGTAGAGCAAGGAAGGGGCAACCTTCAACGATTGCTTGCGGCACATGATGGAAGCGTACAGGAAAGTCTGGAAAATATAATTCGGACGTCCGTCGGCAGGAGTGAACAGTTGCTCTATATTCTCGGGAGTTTTGGGGCTGCCACCGGTTTTATAGTCTACAATACGCAAGGTATCGCCCTTACTGTCCATACGGTCGATGGTACCACCGATATTCAGTGCCAGTTTTCCTTGCGGAGTTTCTATTTCCATGATCTCGTTTACAGGTTCTTCCATACCTTCCATGGTGAAAGGAGCATATTGCAGGTCGTTGCGCAACAATTGGCGGAGATAGGATGCAATCACTTTGGCATTGATAAGTTGCGTACCATTATATTCAGGCCTTTCTGTGGGGAGAACGTGGAAGAACTCTTCTTTGAAAGCTGTATCTACATAATTCTGTAGCTTCACGTCATTGCGTAACAGTTGCTCCAGGTCTTCTTTTCGTATTTCTTTTCCATTTGCAGTCAGATCCTTATATGCCAATTCGGCTGAACGGTGGAAGATAGTACCGAACAGTGCAGAGTCTATTTCAGCACTCACTTCATCGGGAGCTTTTAATCCGGCCACATAACGATAGTAGAATTTCAAACGGCAATCCAGATAAGCATTGAGTGCGGAAGGAGAGAACAGTGCTTTGGGATGGCGGACGAGATTGTATTTCTCATACATTCTCGCAATGATTTCCGGTGTTTTCTCTATACGGATTTCTCTGCCGCTTTGAGGAGACTGTCCGGCTTCCAGGTATTCGCGTGAAATATCGTGCGGTGATTCAACAAGAAATTGCAGCATGAAACGGGACATTTCTCCACGGTTCAGTCCATCAGAAGATGTATTATATAATAAGGTGATATTTTCAGCGCGTTGTATCAGTCGGTAAAAGTAGTATGCATAGACCGCATTCTTATGTTCGATGGTGGTCATGCCGAAAGCTTTTCGCAGATTGTAAGGGATGAAGGATGATTCTCCACCGGCTTTGGGCAACTGACCTTCGTTGAGGGAGAGCATGATGAGGTTTCGGAAATCGAGGTTACGTGTTTCCAGCACTCCCATTACTTGCATACCGATGGCTGGTTCACCGTGGAACGGAATATTTGAGGTTGCAAGCAAGCGGCAAAGAAGACGTTTCAAAGTGTCAGTTTGCAGATTTAGTTCGCCACTGTCAATAAGACTGAGCAGACGGTTGATGAGGGTATAGCTCTTGAATAAGGACTCCCGGTAAAGCTGATTGAAAATATCATCTGTTTCCTGTTCTTGCCGGTAGAGGATGGAGACTTCGCGAAGTGTATCCGTCAGGTATTGGCAGAGGGCTGAAATGCCGGTCTGCGGAGTGAATACCTGTTCCAGAAACTCATCTTGCTTTAATTCGGAAGGCAGAGGGTAGAAGCGATTGTCTTTCGTCAGCTGTTTCTCTAGTTTTTCTGCGGAGGGGGACAATTGGCGTGTATAGGGATGTTTCAATACAGCCTGGACGGCTTCGTATGAATAACGTCCTGTATCTCTGCGATAGCCATTGGTTTGCAGTTCTATGAGTGCGCTGATGAAACTGTATACAGGGGTCTGTGCCAGCGGAAATCCCATCGTGATATTGACATTCTTTACTTCTGATGGTATGGAGTGGAGTACGGGTAATAAAAGAGATTCATTACAGTACCACAGCATTCTCTTTTTCCTGGGTTGGTGTACCTGATGGATCATTTTTCATTACGGAGTGTACCCATTCCGGCAAATAGCGTGCCTGTGCATTTTCGGTAGGGGCGGAGATGAAACGTACATTTTTAGGATGTCTTAATACATCGAATGCGGTTTCGGGTAGTTCGTTGGGGAAGATTTTCAGGTTGCGGAGAATGAATTCGCCGGCTTCATGAGTGTAAGGCGGAGTCTTTTCACGAGGCAGACAGGTGTAAAACAAGTCATAATCCCAATAGAACAATGCTCTGCCGGCATCACGCAGACGCTCAAAAAAACGGGTTTCCACTTTATTCAATACATTGAAACCAACGAAAACATACCGGTCATATTTCAGCTTTTCCGGTTGCAGTTCTTCCATGACGTAGCGATACATCATACCCTCATAAGCAATGCCGAGTTCTGCGAGATTGTCGCGGTAGCCGTGATAAATATCGCCTAATTTATCCCACAAGGAGATGAACTTCTCTTTCAGTTGCGTGCGTCGCTCGATGGAGAAGTTTTGAAAGAACTGACGGATGGCTTCTTCCTGTTCGGAGTCAAGGAAGTCGTAATCATCCATGATATTTTTCAGGTCCTGCAGATTAGAGAATAGACGGTCGGCATCAACAAGATTTTTATCGACATCATCGAAATCGCTGATAAGAAGTTCTCCCCAGAAATAGAAATCATCAAGTGTTTCTTCACTATGGGTTTCTTCACGAAATACTTTATAGAGCTCACAAACCAAGCGGATGGGGTCACCCAGCTTCCATGGAGAAAGCTGTCGGAACAGTTCACTGATGCTGACGTAAGCGGGAGACCATAAAGGGCGGTCACTTTGTGCCGCCAAATGCTCGTTGAAGAAAAGGCTGGCACGTTTGTTTGGAAAAACAATGGCGACCCGTGAAAGATCGTTTCCTATTTTTTTGTATAAGTCTTGGGCAACTAATTGAAGAAAAGTTTGCATCTTAATCTTTTGTTTTTGATAACTATTCTGCACTGAACATTATGGGTACGGTGTACTCTGTGTCAACCACTTCCCCTTGTTTGGTACCAGGTTTCCATTTGGGCATCATATTAATCACCCGCAGAGCCTCCTTGTCAAAATCAGGATGGATGCCACGGATTACTCGGGCATTTGCGATGCTGCCGTCTTCTTTGACAGTGAACTGTGCTACAACGCGCCCTGTCACGCATGTATCGTTATTGGGATATTGCAGATTCTCACGTATGAAATTGAATAAAGCTTGTGTGCCTCCGGGAAATTCCGGTGAAGTCATATCTACCATTTCGAAGGCGACATCTCCTTCCAGTATCTCTCCGGATTCTATTGTTTCCGTCGGACATTCTCCCATTGTCATATTACTTTCACGCAGTGTAACCTGAATGTAAGTTGCTCCCTTCTTATTTATTTCAATTTCCTGTGTTTCCATTCCAACGTATTGGATGATTAGCGGATATTTACCGGAAACTTTTAGTGTAAACTCACCATTCGCATCTGTTAGAGTACCATTTGTAGTTTCTTTCTCAGAGACATTGGCCCCGACAATTGGTTTTTGAGTCAGACTGTCTGTAACTGTACCTTTGATTAAAAAGAGTGAGTCCTTATCCGTCGGCACGCTCTGACACTCAAGTTTGATCTCTGAGGTGTTCTTTGCTGACTGGCCTGGTGAGTTGGCGCAGGCATTCATTGCGATAATCCCTGCGGACAATCCTAATAGGGTGATCGCTTTTCCCGCCATGCGCCGTCGCTCCAGTTGATGTTCCAGATATCGTACTTCTGATTCACATTTGGGACATGTGCCTGTACAATCTCCTTTGTATTGACATTCGGAAGTGATATATTCGATATCATTTGCTTCGGCAATTTGCCGGCGAATGTCTTTTAATATCTTGCATGTTTGCTTTCCTCGTACCATGATTATTCTGATTTATAATTGCCTTATATCTACTGCAATCGAAACATGACCGGGACAGTATATTCCACACGTACAGGTTGTCCCGCTACCGTACCGGGTTTCCATTTAGGGAATTCTCTGACTACGCGCAGAGCCTCTTTATCTAAATACGGATCAACGCCTCTGAGGATTCTGGCATTTGTGATACTCCCATCCTTTTCGATGACAAATCTGACTGTGGTTCGTCCTTGGGTTCCGTTACCTTGATAAACGGGGAGTTTCAGATCTAATTTTTTGCTTATGAATTTCATCAGTTCAATCATGCCCCCGGGAAATTCGGGCATTGTATCCGGTGCATCGTACTGATTTGTGCCATATATGGTAGTATTTTGCGGAATAACCTCCTGTACGAGAGAGTCCGGCGGGAGGACTCTTATTACCGGTTTCTCCTGTATTTCCGGAGTTACTATATAATAACCATGCGGAGCTTCGGAATGGATCGGCTCCGCACAGGCAGGTTGTGGCATCATTGTTGCCAATCCTGCGGATACTCCAAGTATGGTAATCGCTTTTCCTGCCATGTGTTTACGTGCCAATTGTTGCTCCAGATACTGCACTTCTGCCTCGCATTTGGGACATGTACCTGTACAATCCCCTTTGTATTGACATTCGGAAGTGATATATTCGATATCATTTGCTTCGGCAATTTGCCGGCGGATGTCTTTTAAGATTTTGCAAGTTTGCTTTCCTCGTACCATGATTCTTTATACTTTTTCTATTAAATCTTCTTCTACGTACCACAGGTATCCTTTTATGTTTTCTTTTGGGTATCCCATGCGTGTGAGCAGTTGCATATATCCCTGCACTTGCTTATTATATTTTTTATTCTGTTTTCCGAATTTGAAGTCCACGACAACAATTTCGTTGTCGCGCATCATGACGCGGTCCGGTCGGCGGGTTCGGAGTTCCCCTTTTTCTTGCCAGATGATGTCGCACTCGTTGAACAATTGCCAGTCTCCCGAATACCAGTCCTGCACTTGGGGGATGGAAAAGGCATGCCGGGTCAGTTCCCGGATTTCATCTTCTGTTTCCGGTTTGCCGATGATGCCTTCGAATATAAGTTGGTCGATGGCATTGTCGATGTCCTTTTCTGTTTCAATGGCTGAAAAAAGAGTATGCAGTAAGCGTCCCCGGTTTATGAAGCGATTGTCTGATTCATCTTCGTCAACTCCCTGAATGAAATCGGCTGAACGGTTTGATTGCCGGAATTCGATTTCATGCCTCATGCTCTCCATGTGTACCGGGAGCTTGTCAGGCTTTTGAGCAAGGCGGTTGACTGAGGTTTTGGCGGTCGTTGCTGGCTTGGTATCTTCCGATGGGCAGAGTATTCCGCTTTCGTAAGGTTCTTCCTCGTCCCAGTTTTCATTACCTTCCTGGGCGGCTACGTGTGGCAGTGCATTGGCAAGCAGTTCGGACATTGTTCCTTTCTGGCCTTTTTTACTCCAAAGGATGAGATTCTTTCCGGCACGGGTAAATGCTACATAGAGCAGATTCAGGTTATCCACCCAAAGTTGCAGACGCTCGTTAAGATACTCTTGCCTGTATACTGATTCTGCCATGGTAGAGGAATAATTGACCGGAACAATGTCGAGCGCGCTGAAAGGTGATTCGGAAGGTGAACACCATATTAATTGATTATTGGTCTCATTCTCCAACTTCCAGTCGCAGAAGGGGATTAAGACGGTATGGAATTCCAATCCTTTTGACTTGTGAATGGAAAGGATACGAATACCATCCATTTCTCCGCTGGGGATTGTTTTGTTGCATAAGGTTTCGTCCCAATAGCGGATAAATACATCCAGATCCGATGAGTTGTTTTGCAGGTACTCCGTTACGGCATCGAAAAAAGAAAAGAGATACGCATCCTGTTCTTTGATCCGGTTCATCTCAAACAGACTGAACAGTTCTTCCAGTAATTCGTATAGCGGCATTAGACGAAGAGGCTCTATGCGGTTGACAAATGCCTCGGGCAATACATCCTCCGGTCGGGAAGTTAGTATATCATCCCACTTCGTTTCAGGCGCATTTGCTCCTTCTTTCTCCATTCGCCCTTCTTTGTTTTCGTTTGTAATTTGTAATTTGTAATTTATAATTAATGAGGCTCTTGCTACTTTATCATCAGGATTGGAAAGGTAACGTAAAGCATCCATCAACATGCACAATGCTTGTGAAGCATTCAGTCGGAAAGCTTCGTCTGAAACAATAGGCAGATGCATTGTTTTGTCGAAATAATCGGCAATGGGAGGAATGTTTTTATTCTTGCGAACGAGGATGGTGATATCGTTTAGTTTTACACCGGCAGCCAGTAGTCTCTGTACTTCTTCGCCTAAAGAGATGATGGTCAGTTCCGTATAATCGTGTTCTTCGTCCGGTTCCAGGAAAGTAGCCTTGATGTATCCTTTGGCTTCGGTTCGTGGAGATTCCTGTGCTACGTCGGCATAAGCTTGCTGCAACGGGCGGCAATCTTCCTGTAATTCTTTCAGATGGAGCATATTCAGGTACTCCACTGCGGCCGTGAACAAACTGTTGTTAAAACGGATGATATTTGTTTCGCTTCGACGGTTTGTTTTTAAAGTTTCTACACGTACAGGGTAGGGAATAGGCGTTTCTTTGGTACCCAGCGCATTCAATATTCCCCAGTCTCCATTTCGCCAACGGTAAATGGATTGTTTCACGTCACCTACAATCAAGCTGTCGGCTCCTTGTGAAAGACCTTCAAGCAATAAGATTTTGAAGTTATCCCATTGCATACGGCTGGTGTCCTGGAATTCATCGATCATTACGTTCCGGATATTGGCACCGATTTTCTCGAATACGAATGAAGAGTCTCCATCTCGTACCAGGTTATGGAGCAAGGCGTTGGTGTCTGACAACAGGAAACGGTTGTGTTCGCGGTTCAGCTCCCGTACTTCTTCGTCAATGTGGGCAAGCAATTGCAATTTGTTCAGGTGTTGCAGTGATAACCGGCAACTGTTTACGGTCTTGTTGTTGCGGGGTCTGAATGTTTCTGCATCTTGCAATAAAGGAAGCAGACTAGTTTCTGCCAGATGGATGATATCGTTCTTTCGGGGCGAAGTCTTGGTGGCCCAATTCTTTGCGTCATCCAAGCTATTCTTCAGAGTGGCGTTCAGCACATCTTTGTCTGATAGCCGTCCGTCACGCAATTTACGGAAATAACTGCCTATGCCTCGCGTTCCGCCTTTCAGGTCTTCGGCGGTGAGTGCATGTGATTCCAATTCTCCGATGAACTGGTCGTAGAAGCTTTTCATTTGTTCCAGAGCCTCGGTCTCCATTTCCCGCAACACATTACGGTACAGTTTGATTATATCCGGTTCTTTCAGTTGTTGCCGGAGTCCTTCACCGCGTTCTATGTAACCTTCGTCGAAGATGTTCCAGCCGAATCGCTTGATCTCATCGGATACATTCCAACGTTTGTCATCGGCAATGCGTTCGTTGATATAATCCAGCAACCAAGCCAGGACAGGGGAGGAAGGTGTCAGTTTTTCAATGAGGCTGTCCACGGCATTGCTCAATACGTCGGCATTGTTCAGTTCTATATTCAGGTTCGGACTCAGTTCCAGTTCCCGTGCCAGATTGCGCATTACGGACTGGAAGAAGGAGTCGATGGTTTCTACACGAAAACGGCTGTAATCATGCAGCATGTATTGCAATGCTGTTCCTGCTGCCCGACGGATGTCAGAGTCAGATAAGTTTTTCTGTCGTAAATCTTCCCGGATACGGTTCAGGTAGGGCTCTGATGCCGGATCACTTAACCAGATACCGTAAAGTTGTTGCAGAATACGTTCTTTCATTTCTGCCGTAGCTTTATTGGTAAAAGTTACGGCCAGTATTTGCCGATAGGCCCTTGGATTCAGTATCAGGTGCTTGATATACTCTACAGCAAGGGTGAATGTCTTTCCTGAGCCGGCTGAGGCTTTATATACTAATAATTCCATGTAGATTTGCTGGATTGAACTTTTGTACAAACATACGCAAAAATGTGAAATTATTGGGATTGGTGGGGGAATTAATTTGTTTCTATAAGGTTATGAGTTAAATAATAAATAATCTTTTAGACGCGGATGACACGGATGACGCGGATTTTAAATAAAATACTTCTATAGCGTAGCCTTTTAAATCCGCGTTATCTGTGTCATCCGCGTCTAAAAAATAATATACCGAATGGCACTATTCGCTAAACCCTAATCACTTTTTGCTATTTCACCTCTTCCAGCCAAAGCACCCTGCTTGAATAATCATTCTGCTTATGGTAATCTATCTTATGATTATAAGGTATCTCCAAACCATTCGCCATCAGATAAGCACCACTAAATGTCTTTCCCTCAAAACTCAGCGGATCATTATCTATCCGGTTCAGTTCATGCACTTTGTAAAGTTTATCGGGAGAGAGTCCTGCCATTTTCACTCGTGGCAGATGCTGGTTGACAAAGTGTTCTGTCTTCCACCAATAGAACACCGACTTATCCTTTTCGGGCGTTACATACATCATAGAAGCTACTCCCAATTTATCATACGGAGACATTAAACGATAGATATCACCCAGTTGCACTACCGGACGGATCGTTTTATATTCAGCGATGGCATTCTTGCAAAGTGTCTTCTCTTCTTCTGTCATATTCTTTGGTTGTATTTCCATACCCAGGCGACCACTCATCGCTACGTCAATGCGATATTTTAAAGGAATGGTGCGGAAAGTCTGGTGGTTGGGAGCGGCACTGATATGCGACGCCATGGCAATGGCAGGGAAGAAATATGAAGTTCCCCATTGCATATAGATACGTTGCAGAGCATCCGTATTATCACTTACCCAAAACTCATCGAAGTAGGGCAGGATGCCATAGTTGACACGACCGCCGCCGCTGGCGCAAGCCTGTATGGTAAGGTCCGGATATTTAGCGCGTATTTGCTGACATATTTTCTCAAAGCCACGGTGGAATTCAATATACATGTGGCTTTGATTGTCTTTCGTCAGATAATTGGAACCATGATTTAAGATGGACATATTGGCATCCCATTTGATGTAGTCGATTTCCGGGTAGTTACTCATAAGATCATCTACAATCTTGAAGATAAATTCCTGTACCTGCGGATTGGCAAGATCCAGTACTACTTGTGTACCACCACGTCCCTGCACCACGTCACGTTCGGGAGCCTTAATCACCCAGTCCGGATGTTTCTCATAAAATTCACTGGTTGTATTGGCCATTTCCGGCTCTATCCAGATGCCGAACTTGACACCGTTCTTTTGTGCATCTTTCAGCAGACCTTCAATGCCATTGGGTAACTTATTCTTATCCACTACCCAATCTCCAAGAGAAGAACTGTCATTTTTACGCGGATATTTGTCGCCAAACCAACCATCATCCATCACGAACAATTCACCACCCATGGAAGCGATATCACTCATCATCTGATCCATACCCGCCTGGTTAACGTCGAAGTAGACACCTTCCCAGCTATTCAGTAAAATCTTGCGGGGAACAGTGCCATGAGCAAGTTTGTGCAGGCGTGCCCAGCGATGGAAGTTCCGGCTACTTCCGCTTAATCCCTCATTACTGTAAGTTAAAGCAAGTTCGGGAGTACGGAAAATCTCATCTTTCTTTAATGAGTAAGCTGAATTTTCCTCATTGATTCCGGCAAAGAACCGGTGATATTCATCGTCGTGCGTATCAATGCGCAGTTTGTAGTTACCACTGTAACAGAGGGCGGCGCCAATGACACAACCCGCATTTTCCTGTGGCTTTCCATCCAGTGAGAACATGACTTCGGCATGTGAGGTGTGCGAGTTTCGTACCCCGTCCTTATTCTTTATTACTTTCATGCCGGGTTCCAATGCCTCTTGGCACAAACGTCCTTCGTTCGCCCATGATCCGTAAAGATGAGATAGCCAGACATTGCCCCGGCGAATAGGTAAGAAAGCAGAGGCAAACTGATTGAGTATAACCGGTTTCTTTTCCTGATGTCGGATTTCTGTCCATATCTCGATGACATCTGCATCTTGATAGGCTTTATAATACACGTTTACATAGAAAGGATATACCTTGTCTTTCAGTTCGATGGCAGTGATTTCTGCATTTTCTTCTTTGCTCGTTTTTACCTGTACGATTTCCATCTGCAAAGTCATGTTGCCGTCGGCATGTTTTACGGCTAAAGCGGATTCTCCGGGACAGTTAAGTCCATACACAGGATAAGCGGGCATGTCCGGAGTTCCTGTAAGATTTATATTCTGCAAATCTACCTCCGAGAGTTTATCTCCATAATATACATGTTTTAGCTCACCACCGACAGGTGCCGAGAGTACCAGGGAGGTTTCAGGGGTAGATACGCATACATTTTGTGAAAACAGACTGCCGGTCAGCAGTAACGTTCCAAACAACACATTCATTCGTTTTCTGATGCTCATGTTTTTCTTCTTTTTAGATTTCTGAATATTGATAAGTGCGGCAAAGATAGGCAATTCCGATAAGATGAATTGATAGTGTTTTATCATATACTGATAGTCTGCCTATAACAGCCTGATAATATCTTGCCAGCCCGATACTCTGTGATAGTTACGGTCCGGCACACACATATTATGTGGTTGTGCAAATAAATACCGTTCTCCATCGAATGTAGAAAGATTCTTGGGATGATCATCGATCATGATGTTTCCTCTGATGCTATCCTTACGGCCGCAAAATATCATTTGTTCCCACGTGATGAATGGAAAATGCTCGCTCAGCCATTCTTCCTTTTCATTCAGACTTTGTGGAAACTCGGTGGCCGAAGATACAATCAACACGTTGTATTTCTCATTCAGATATTTCAATCCCTCTATGCTTCCGGGAATAAGAGGAGCTGTTCTGAAGAAGCCTTTACTTCTCACATGTTTCTCGAAAGAAGGAAAAGCTTCCAGTTCGGTTTTTCCATACATGTTTTCAATATTCAGTTTGATCCCTGAATCCCTGTATTCGAAAATGATCAACTGGGCATATACATCTGCCAATACTCCATCCATGTCTACCAAGATCTGTTGTCTCATACTTTTAAGTTTTATTAATAATTAAGCATTCGTTTTTCTTATAAAAAGCGAGCTATTACTTATTTTACTACTATGCGGGGTTTTCTTGTACTTGCGGTTTTTATATATTATCTATTTTATAAATTGCAAAACTCCGCATAATTTCAAATAATCGCTCAGTATTTATTGTTTTCATGCTTAAATATAAGTATATTTGCGGTAATATGCAATGTTTAAACACATGGAGATATGCTTAAAGAAGAAAGACATCAGTACATTTTAAACCGTATTAATCAGAATTATCGGATTTACATTACCGCATTAAGTTCAGAACTGGGAGTGTCAGATGATACTTTACGGCGAGATTTGGCAGAATTGGATGAGCTTGGTTTATTGACTAAAGTACATGGAGGTGCCATTGCCCGGTCAGGTATTCCGGTAGAATTTACCGATAGGCTGAATACGGGGATAGCAGGAAAGCAGCAGATGGCAACCAAGGTGATTCCATTGTTCAGTCCCGGAGATATTGTGTTGATGGATGGTGGTACATCCAATCTGGAAGTAGCCCGACAGATTCCTGTAGATGCAGAATTAAGCATTTATACCAATAGTTTTCCTATTGTAAATGTCTTGATGCATCATCCTAATCTGGAATTGATTTTCCTTGGCGGAAAAGTATTTCCTTCTTCTCAAGTGACAGTCGGAGTTTCTGTTTTCCAAGCATTACAGACTATACGGCCGGATTGGTTGGTGCTGGGTATCAGTAATGTACATCCCCATCAAGGACTTACCGGACCGGATAGGGAAGAGGCTATGATGAAACGCCTCATGATGGAACGTGCGCAAAAAAGGATTATACTGGCAGACAGCCATAAGTTGAATACGGCTGAAGCTTATAGCGTTGCTTCTTTAGGAGACATTGATTATCTGGTGACGGAAGATAGTAAAGTTGATTACATTAGGCAGAACTGGCCGAAATCTTCCTATCAGGTACTTTGAGTATCTGATCTTATCCAACGAAACCTTATTCTATTTCCATTCCCTCAAACCGGCAATCTTTTATTCTAAAAATATAATTCTTTACTTTGCCGTGTGCTCCATGGGAAAAGTCGGATATGGAGGCGTTCATGAGGCTTTAACGTTACATTGACAGGGAATATCTGTTTACCGGGAACTTTTGGGGCATGTGGCTGTTCTGCCAGATCGGTACGTGGATAAAAGTCTTTTCCGTGTGCATAGGCGAGGTGATAAGAAATTTCCCCTTCCAGAGTGAAAGAAATCCGGCGGATTATAAGTGACTTTTCATTGCTTTGTATGATGACTTCTGCATAACGTTTGCCGTCCTCATCAATATCGGCAGGCCATTTACCGGTTTCTATCGTGATACCTTTTTCTGTTTGTATCAGGCTCTTTACCGCAATGTCGGGACATTCCCGGATTACAGGACTTTGGTGACTGATCTTTTTGCTGATAGCCGTCACTGGAAGAAACCGCTTATTACTTCCATATGTAATAGGTATAACAGTAGAAACTTTTTCCGTATGTTTAGGAGAGAAGTGAAGATAAAAACATTGATTCCATAATCTGCCATTTGAATAGGGTAGTTCGATAACCGTTTTAGGTGAAGATTGGGGAGCATCGGAAAGTGTCATGCCTTGTGGAGCTTCCAAACGTAAAATACCACTGGAGGGAGTTAGTTTTAACCCGGTGAGATCAAAACACAAAGTTGCTTTATCTCCTATATAGATAGTTTGAAAATCAAGTGAGGTGGGATTTAGAATAAGTGGTGCATCTTCCTGGATATAATCGGAAAGTATGCCTTGTTGTTTCAATTCCTGAGCGACGAGTGCGGCATAACATGCAGCACCTGTAGCCTGTGTATGCGTGCCGTCTGTTGGTACGTATATGCATTTTATGGTAGTTTCTTCTCCCAGTTCCTCTGTAAAATTCTTGGTCAGTGTGGTCATGTCTACCAAGGGGACTTGTTTCTCACGCGCCACGTGTTTCATAACTCGTACATAGTTTAAGGTTGAGTCATCAGGGGCAATGCCAATGTCATGACAGCCTTTAGGACTGATCGTTCCCGCTTTGGTGAAATAACGTCTCACGATTGGAGTGATGAAAACCGGATTAGCACCCAGTGCTTCAGTTTCGTCTACATACTGTTCAAGAAAAGTCTTGTAAGTAGTCCATGGAGCCGTCCCCCGTCCGTCTGCTCCGTCTTTTCCCTGTTCTTTTTCGTCATTATGTGCAAACTGGATGAATACGTAATCTCCTGGATTCAGATTACTTTTTACTTTATCCCACAGTCCTTCTTCTGTGAATGAACGTGAGCTTCTTCCTCCACGGGCATAATTGATGATCCGTACATCCGAAGTAAAGAATTCCTGCAGCATTTCTCCCCATCCGCGTGTACGGGTGGTATTTTCTACATAGTCGGCCATTGTGGAATCTCCGATGGTATGTACTGTTAGTTTCTGGGCATGGATGTGTGCTGTACTGATAAGAGTTGTAGCAAGTAGTAGTAGTATCTTTTTCATGGCATTTTTAGAGTTTCATATGAATGCCTGCAAAAATAAATGTATGTTTTGTTGGGAGCAACAGGGGAAACAAATAATGCACTAAATGTGGCAAATACTCCACTAATTTAATGCCGTTTTCTCTTCTTTTACTGATGTATAGGCATAAAAAAAGGAGTACCGCTGTACTCCAACCTTTGTTAACCTTAAATCTAATACTATGAAAAACACAGTGCAAAGATACGTACTTTCAGGATAACTGCAAATTATCCAAGAAAAAAAGTATGTTTAATAACACTTATTAGTGAAAATCCCCGCTTTCTCTATTTATTTTAAGAAAAGGCGGGGACTATTTTAAGAAAAGTGGTATTAGACTTTTTCTTTCAGCATATCTTCCATTTTCAGTAATTCGTCACGATATTGTGCCGCTTCAATGAAGTCAAGTTTCTTGGCAGCTTCCTGCATAAGCTTTCTGGTACGTTCGATGCTCTTTTCCAATTGCGGGCGAGACATGTATTGTACAATCGGATCGGCGGCAATATGAGCAGAGCTTTCTTGTTCGATGTAGGGGCGGGGAGTGATCGTCGCTCCTTTTTCGATATAACTGTCTTCTGTTGGAGCATTTGATGCAAACACATTCAGATTCTTCCCTTTCTTGATTTGTTGAGGCGTAATGCCATGTTCTTCATTATATTTCAGCTGCTTTTCGCGGCGACGGTTCGTTTCATCAATTGTCAGTCGCATACTATCGGTGATACGGTCGGCATACATGATGACCATTCCGTTTACATTTCGGGCGGCACGTCCGGCAGTCTGAGTCAGCGAGCGGTGAGAACGTAGGAAACCTTCCTTATCTGCATCAAGAATGGCTACAAGTGACACTTCCGGTAAATCCAGCCCTTCACGCAGCAGGTTGACACCAATAAGGACATCATAGATGCCTTCACGCAAATCACTCATAATCTTTACGCGCTCCAAGGTATCTACATCGCTGTGGATGTAGTTACACTTCACATCGTTATTCAGTAAGAATTCTGTTAACTCTTCCGCCATTCTCTTAGTAAGCGTTGTTACCAGCGTGCGTTCGTTCTTCTCGATCCGTATCTGGATTTCCTCCATGAGATCATCTATCTGGTTATGGCTGGGACGTACTTCGATTATAGGATCTAACAATCCGGTAGGACGAATCACTTGTTCCACAACTATACCTTCCGACTGGATAAGTTCATAGTCGGCAGGTGTTGCACTCACATAAATCACTTGTTTTGCCATTTCCGCAAATTCTTCAAACTTCAACGGACGATTGTCCATGGCAGCCGGAAGACGGAAACCATATTCCACAAGGTTTATTTTACGTGCGCGGTCACCCCCATACATGGCTCGAATCTGCGGTACACTTACATGGCTTTCATCAATGACAATCAGAAAGTCTTCCGGGAAGAAATCCAATAAACAGTAAGGACGACTGCCAGCTTTACGCCCATCGAAATAGCGCGAATAGTTTTCTATGCCTGAACAGTGCCCTAATTCGCGTATCATTTCCATATCATAGGTAACCCGCTCCTGAAGACGTTTCGCTTCAAAGGGACGTCCCTCATTTTCAAACCATTGCACTTGCTTGTGCAAGTCGTCTTCAATCTCGTGAATGGCTCGCAGAGTGGCTTCCTTAGTGGTCATGAACAGATTAGCGGGATATATCTTATATGCATCAAAGCGGGCGATGGTAACACCGCTTATCGGATCGACTTCTTCGATGCTGTCTACGTCATCTCCCCAGAAAATGATACGCAGCAGATTATCGGCATACGCCAGATAAATGTCTACCGTATCTCCTTTCACACGGAAGTTACCACGATTCAGGTCAATGTCATTGCGTACATAAAGACTGTCCACCAAACGACGTAGAAAAACGTTCCGGCTGAATGCTTTTCCTTGCTGTACTTCTATCACATTGTTATAGAAGTCGGACGGATTTCCCATACCATAGATGCAGGATACAGAAGACACGACCACTACGTCTTTCCGGCCCGAGAGTAGGGAAGAAGTAGCAGCAAGGCGCAGTTTGTCTATTTCATCATTGATGGCAAGGTCCTTTTCTATATATGTATCAGAAGACGGAAGATAAGCTTCCGGCTGATAATAATCATAATAAGAAACGTAGTATTCTACGGCATTATTGGGGAAGAAAGACTTAAACTCACTGTAAAGTTGTGCGGCCAACGTTTTATTATGGCTTAATATTAACGTTGGTTTATTGATGTTAGCAATAACATTAGCTATGGTGAACGTCTTTCCCGAACCGGTGACACCAAGTAACGTTTGTGCCGGAACTCCCTGAAGTACGCCCTCAGTGAGCTCTGCAATAGCTTCCGGCTGATCACCGGTGGGCTTATAGGCGGATGTTAATTCAAATTTATTCATTTTCTCTCCTTATGGTCGGCAATATTCGGGAAAATACTTGAGATAAACAAAATTTTTTTATTCCTTTGCAGGAAATAAGAATTAATAATAACCATCAATGTAATACAACAAAGACATGATTTGGAATGAAAGCATCGAATGTATGGATCGTGAAAGCCTCCGTAAAATCCAAAGCATTCGCCTCAAAAAGATCGTGGAGCATGTTTATCATAACACTCCTTTCTACCGTAAGAAAATGCAGGAACTGGGGATCACTCCGGACGATATTAATAGTATAGATGATATCGTAAAACTTCCTTTTACTACCAAATATGACTTGCGCGATAATTATCCTTTCGGACTTTGTGCCGTGCCTATGAGCCAGATCGTACGTATTCATGCCTCGTCCGGTACTACAGGTAAGCCCACCGTAGTAGGATACACCCGCAAGGACCTTTCGTCTTGGGCAGAATGTCTTTCGCGTGCTTTTACAGCTTATGGTGCGGATAGTTCCGACTTTTTTCATGTAGCCTACGGGTATGGCTTGTTTACAGGCGGGCTGGGTGCTCATGCAGGCGCTGAAAATATAGGTGCTTCCGTAATTCCGATGTCAAGCGGAAACACGGAAAAGCAAATTACTTTAATGCATGATTTTGGTTCTACGGTACTTTGTTGTACGCCTTCTTATGCTCTCTATCTGGCTGATGCCATTAAAGATTCCGGTTTGCCCCGCGAAGAATTCAAACTGAAAATAGGGGCTTTCGGTGCAGAACCCTGGACAGAGAATATGCGTAATGAGATTGAAGAAAAACTGGGCATTAAAGCCTATGACATCTATGGATTGAGTGAGATTGCTGGTCCCGGTGTAGGTTATGAGTGTGAATGTCAGCATGGTACTCACCTTAACGAAGACCATTACTTCCCTGAAATTATCAATCCGAATACCTTGGAACCGGCTGCTCCCGGTGAGACAGGCGAACTTGTATTCACCCATCTGACCAAAGAAGGTATGCCTCTGTTGCGTTACCGTACCAAGGATCTTACTGCCTTGCATTATGACAAATGTACTTGTGGACGTACGCTGGTTCGTATGGATCGTATTCTTGGCCGTAGTGACGATATGCTCATTATCCGTGGTGTCAATGTATTCCCGACTCAGATAGAGTCTGTCATCCTTGAAATGGAGGAATTTGAACCGCATTATCTTTTGATCGTGGATCGTAAGAATAATACCGATACCATGGAATTACAGGTTGAAGTGCGTCCGGAATACTACTCTGATGAAATCAATAAAATGCTGGCATTAAAGAAAAAATTGGCCGGTCGTCTTCAAAGTGTCCTGGGACTGGGTGTGGATGTTCGTTTGGTAGAACCTCGCAGCATCGAACGTAGTGTGGGTAAAGCTAAACGTGTGATTGATAATCGGAAACTTTAATAATTACGAATTACCGATTACTAATTACAGCGATTTTGTAATTCATAATTGGTAATTCGCGATTTGTAATTCATAATTAGTAATTTGTAATTCATTTATTATGGTAGCAAAACAACTTTCTATTTTCCTTGAGAATAAGTCCGGTCGTCTGACAGAAGTGACTGAAGTGCTTGCGAAAGAAGGTGTCAACCTTTCTGCTCTTTGCATAGCCGAGAATGCTGATTTTGGTATTCTTCGCGGCATTGTCTCTGAACCGGATAAGGCATATAAAGCTTTAAAAGATAATCATTTTGCTGTGAATGTGACGGATGTGGTGGGCATTAATTGTCCTAATATTCCGGGCTCTCTCTCAAAAGTCCTGCGTTTCTTGTCTGATGAGGGTGTTTTCATTGAATATATGTATTCATTTGCCAATGGTGAAACGGCGAATGTCATTATTCGTCCTAACGATATGGAAAACTGTATTCGCGTATTGACGGAAAAAAAAGTAGATTTGCTTGCGGCGAGCGATTTGTATAAATTATAATGACTGTTTTTTTTCAGACTGTTCATTATCCCGGTTCGTCGTGAATTGATTGGCGTTTGTCGGTCATTTCCTGGTTTTTGAAAAATTAAGGTTCGTATCATTGGTTTATTCGGTGCGAACCTTTATCTTTGCACATTATTTGAAAAGCTAAGAATGAAGAAGAATATCTTAATAACTTTGCTTGCGGCAGTGTTGCTCTCCTCGTGTGGAGAATACAATAAGCTGTTAAAGAGCACCGACTATGAGTATAAGTATGAGGCGGCAAAGAACTACTTCGCAAAAGGACAGTATAATCGTGCTGCAACATTGCTTAATGAGTTAATTGCTATCCTTAAGGGTACGGACAAGGCAGAGGAATCCCTCTATATGCTGGGTATGAGCTATTATAATCAGAAAGACTATCAGACAGCCGCCCAAACATTCGTTCAATATTTTAATGTATATCCTCGTGGTACGTTTACCGAACTGGCACGTTTCCATGCAGGAAAAGCATTGTATCTGGATACCCCTGAACCCCGTCTTGACCAGTCTGGTACTTATGCCGCTATTCAGCAATTACAAATGTTTATGGAGTACTTCCCGCAAAGTTCAAAGAAGGAAGAAGCTCAGGATATGATATTTAAGTTACAGGATAAATTGGTGATGAAAGAATATCTTTCAGCCAAATTGTACTATAATTTGGGTAATTACCTAGGAAACAATTATCAGTCTTGTGTAATTACTGCGCAAAACGCTTTGAAGGACTATCCTTATACAAACCTTCGCGAAGACCTGTCTATTCTTATTTTGCGTGCCAAATATGAAATGGCCATATATAGTGTGGAAGATAAGAGGGCAGAGCGTTATCGTGAAACGGTGGATGAATATTACGCTTTCAAGAACGAGTTTCCTGAAAGTAAATATATGAAGGAAGCCGATAGAATCTTTAAAGATTCAGAGAAGATATTGAATGAAGATAAACAGAGTTAGGATAATATTAATTTAGATATTTATGGATTACAAGAAAACTAATGCTCCCAGCAGCACGGTTACCCGTGACATGATGGAGTTGTGTGCAGATACCGGTAACGTGTACGAAACCGTATCTATTATAGGTAAGCGTGCAAATCAGATCAGTGTGGAAATCAAAAGTGATCTTTCCAAGAAGCTGTCAGAATTTGCTTCCTATAATGACAACCTGGAAGAGGTATTCGAAAATCGGGAGCAGATTGAAATTTCACGCTATTATGAGAAATTGCCGAAGCCGACATTGATCGCAACGCAAGAGTACCTTGAAGGTAAGATCTACTATCGTAACCCGGCTAAAGAAAAAGAAAAATTACAGTAAATGAAATTACTGCAAAGGTGTGCCCGAGTAAAGTTTGCTTGGGCACACCTTTGTTGCTTTAACAAAGAAAAAGAACTATGATACAACGAATTCAATCTGTCTATTTATTAATTGTGACAGGCTTGCTGATAGCAGCTATGTGTTTGCCGGTAGGGCAATTTATAGCTTCGGATGGAGTTACTGCATTTGTTTTTAAACCATTGGGTGTGACGCTGGCAAGTGATGCCTTTCAATCTACATGGGGATTATTTGGAATTTTGTTTTTGAGTACTGTTGTGGCATTCTGTACTATTTTCCTGTTTCGTAACCGGATGTTGCAAGTTCGTATGACGGTATTCAACAGTATTTTATTGATTGGATATTATGCGGCATTTTTCGTATTTATGTTTATGTTGAAAGATGATTTGGAGGCAATGTCTTTTCAATTAGGTTGGGCACTGTGTCTCCCCGCAATTTCTATTGTTTTGAATTATTTGTCTTTCCGTGCTATTTATCGTGATGAAGTAATGGTGAAAGCAGCGGATAGTTTCAGATTGAGAAAATAAGAGAAAGCAGATAAAAGAGAAACGTCCCGGGATTTCGTACAGAAGTCTCGGGACGCTTTTTTTTATCTTGTATTAGGGAATTTATTTTTTGAGATCAAACAGATAGGTTATTTTTGCTACTATAGTGCCGTGTGCTGAACGGGAGAAATAGTCTTTCTTGGTGCTTTTGTAAAAATCGGACAGGGCATAGTAGTACCTGCCCTCTACTAGGAAATTACCGGCTTTGGTACGTAGTTCCAATCCGGCACCACCGGTAATACCATAATCGAATTTGTTTTCTACATTCTTATCGTGTTGCTCAGGAGTAGAGGTATAGTTGTTCCATGCGTCATTCTTCTTCCTGGTATCACTGATAAAAAAGCCTATTTGCGGACCTGCATGAACGAAAAACTGCACTCCACGGTCTCTGCCGAATGCCAGATGTGCCAGAAGCGGTATTTCTACATAATTCATCTTGCGTATATATTCCAGTTCGGGGTGATCTTCATCAAATTCACTCCAACCATGTTGAGAAAAGTTTAGTTCGACTTGTGCACCACAAATCATGCTGAAGTATTTCTCGGAGATATAACGTGCTGTTAAGCCTCCGTTGATACCCATCAGGTTTTTTTGCCGGACCGTAGGAGAGAAGCTGACGCTATTGATATTGATACCGCCGTTGAAGCCTACTGCAAAGTTCTGGCGTTGTTCGCCAATCTGTGCATGACTGGGCAAAGCCCATGCGGCAAGCAACAAGGCAGCCCCTATACTATTTTTTATCTTCATTGTCTTTGGATTTAAAACTTCTGTTATCAATCATAATCCAGTTTTACCAACTCATAATTCTTGGTGAAATGTACAAAGAATACTTTCTTGTTGATGAATCCACCCCAATTGTTTACACGTTGGAATTTGAATCCGGTCTGGATAGGTACCAGATCCATGCGTTGCATGTTCTTTTCTAATTCAGAACCATAACGCGACAGACCTTTCAGGAAGAAATAGCCGGTATCGAAGCCCAACATTCCGAATTTGGGATAGCGTTCGTCCATTTCCTTACCGTACCATCTGCGATAACTCTTCGTGAAATTGATGGCGGCAGGTAACAGGTTGTTGGTATAGAATGATGAATAGAAGTAAGTATCCAGTTCGAAGAATGCTTCCAAGTGATCTTTTGTATAAGTTTGCCATTCCGGATAACCGAACAAATGAATATTGCTTTCCGGATTATCGCGAACCAACAAAGTCAATTGGGGAAGTATCTTTATCAAAGTCATGTTGTTTCCCGAAGTGGGAATGAATATATTTTCCCGGTCGGTACGTAATACAGTTTTCAGAGATTCTACCGTTGCATCCTCTTTCAATGATTTCATAGGAATGGAACGGTTTTTCAGTTCGTCTTTCAGGCCTTTGATAAATTCTACTTTATCTTTTGTGCCCGTGCTGGCTTCTATAAAGATTACGTTAGCATTTGGGAACTGACGTACAAAGTGATCGTACACTTCAGAATAAAGGTATGATTGAGGAGTATTAATCTGATAAATGGATGGATTGCGGAATACGTTATTGTCTTTGGAGGTAAACGGTACTACCAGGCGGATATCATTCTTCTGTGCAAAATCTGCCAAAGGTTTGACTTGCTGCTGGTGTAACGGACCAAAGATAATATCCATATCTTTCATTTCTTTTTTGGAAAGAATGGGGTTCAGAGACGCATTCTCCGGGCCTGAGTTGTAAGTGTATAGATCAATGGAAACTCCACTGCGTTTCAAACTGTCTACGGCCATGAGGAATCCTTCGTAGTACTCTACCATGCGTGCCGCTTCACTTTTGGAAACATCCAGGAAAGGAAGGATAAGAGCGGCTTTGATAGTGCTGAAGCGTTCTGTTTCTTTCTTGTTTTTGCTGAATAATTCACTGTCACTAGGCGCTACCTGCGGTTGCGCGGGTTTCTCTACTTGTGCGGTAGGATAAGGAATACATAAGAAAGTACCTTTTTTAATCTTATCTTCACCTTGCAATTCAGGGTTGGCAGCTATTAATTCTGCCTCTGAGATGCCATATTCACGACTGATGCTGTATACGGTTTCTTTCCGTTTTACCTTGTGCATATCCCGGCAACGTGATTGTACGGGGCCTTGGATAGTGGGGATGGCAACTTCTGTAACATTTTCAGTGGTGACTACATCGGCTTCGCTGGCAGAAGGTATGCGTATTACCTGTCCGATGCGGAAGTTTTCCGCACTCAGTCCGGGATTGGCATCACAAATGGCTTTGGCAGACACACCGTACTTGACGGTTAGACGATAGAGCGTTTCACCTTGTGCTATGGTGTGAAAGGTCTCTGTCTGCGTATTGGCAGCCGTACGTGGAATGCGTAAAGTGCGTCCTACGAATATTTTTTCATCACTTCCTGGATTTAACTTTACGATGTCCGACTGTGTGACACCATACATACTGGATATGGAATAAAGGCTCTGGCCTTTTTCAATGGTATGCAGAAAATATGACTGGTTCTCTTGCGCAATTGCACCGAGACTGCATGCGCCGGCAAGCAGCAAGGAGCAGAAAATCCGGTTAATCGTTCTCATTCGATATCGTTGGTTTACGTTTACAATTTCCCAAAGTAGCTGCAAAGGTAAGAATTTTGCCTAAAATTAACGAAAGGAATGCGTTAAGAAATAATATTGTGCATTTTAAAACTGAAAAATCCTATGTATCCGCTGATATTCGCTTGGAAACCGTTATTTTTGCAGGTATTATGCGATGCGGATTGTTTTCATATATCGGTTGTGCAGCAATGTTGCTGCTTGGATATTTACCGGTGTGGGCTGACGGGGGAAAGACAGAACTGTTGGATATGTCTCCCGTGGCAATCTTGCTTTCTGAAAACGGAGCAATTCCTGAAGAGAAAGTTACCATTTCGCCAGATGATACATATACTGGTGCTGCTCCTCTTGAATTCCGATTCGTGTGGAGAGACGAAGATTCCGGAGGAGAATCGGACGAAACGGTAAATCTGCGTTATGAGTGGAATTTTTCTCGCGACGCTGCTTTCAACGATATCTTTCTGACACGTTTTGATGCTGAAACTATTTATAGTTTTCAGGAGTCAGGTATGTTTTATGTTCGTCTGATTATAACGGATGTTGAGACGGAAGAAACGAATATTTCCGGTACTTTTATGATCCGCATTACTGAATCGGAACTTAAAGTGCCGAATGCTTTTTCGCCTAATGGCGACGGAGTGAATGATGTGTTTCGTGTAAAGCACAAGTCGCTGGTCCGCTTCAATGCGTATGTTTTCAATCGTTGGGGACAAGAACTTTACCGCTGGGGATTACAGAATATTGATGCAGGATGGGACGGTACTGCGCATGGAAAGAATGTTCCTGAAGGTGTTTATTTTATAGTGGTAGAAGCGGAGGGAGCAGATGGAGTTAATTACAAGATTAAAAGTGATATTAATATATTAAGATAAATGACAGAAGAAACAGAATACATCAATGTATATGGTGCGCGCGTGCACAATCTAAAAAATATCGATGCGGAAATTCCCCGTAACAGTCTTACCGTTATTACGGGACTGAGCGGAAGCGGTAAGTCGTCCTTGGCATTCGACACGATTTTTGCCGAAGGACAACGTCGGTATATCGAAACCTTTTCTGCGTATGCCCGTAATTTCCTGGGAAATCTGGAGCGTCCCGATGTCGATAAGATTACAGGATTGAGTCCGGTTATTTCTATTGAACAAAAAACGACGAATAAGAATCCCCGTTCTACAGTCGGCACTACAACGGAAATTTATGATTATTTGCGTTTGCTTTATGCACGTGCCGGTATAGCTTATTCTTATCTTTCGGGTGAGAGAATGGTAAAATATACTGAAGAGCAAGTCCTTGATTTGATCCTGAATGATTATAAAGGAAAGAAAATTTATATTCTGGCTCCATTAGTCCGTACTCGTAAGGGACATTATAAAGAACTGTTCGAACAGGTGCGTAAGAAAGGGTATCTCTATGTTCGTGTAGACGGTGAAATCAGGGAGGCATTACCCGGCATGAAGTTGGACCGTTATAAGAACCATGATATCGAGGTAGTTATTGATAAACTGATTGTGACGGACAAAGATGATGTCCGTTTAAAAAATAGTGTGGCTACCGCTATGCAGCAAGGTGACGGTTTGTTAATGATACTTGATTTACAGTCCGAAAATGTGCGCCATTATAGCAAGCGGTTGATGTGTCCCGTTACAGGCTTGTCCTACCATGAGCCGGCACCCCACAATTTTTCATTCAACTCTCCGCAAGGTGCTTGCCCTAAATGTAAGGGATTGGGAGTTGTGAATCAGATTGATGTGGAAAAAGTGATTCCGGATCGGGAACTTTCTATATACGAAGGAGCTGTCATTCCATTAGGTAAGTACAAGAATAGCATGATTTTCTGGCAGATTGCCGCTTTATTGGAAAAATATGAAGCTACCTTGAAGACTCCTGTTAAGGAATTGCCGGATGAAGCCATTGATGAAATTCTCTACGGTTCGGATGAGCGTATTAAGATTAAAAGCTCTCTTATCGGCACTTCCTCCGATTACTTTGTAACGTTTGAGGGAGTAGTGAAGTATATTCAGATGTTACAGGAAAAGGATGCTTCCGCCACTGCGCAAAAGTGGGCGGAACAATTTGCAAAAACTACTGTATGCCCTGAATGTAAAGGAGCGAGATTGAATAAAGAAGCCCTTCATTTCCGTATCCATGATAAGAATATCTATGAACTGTCTTGTATGGATATCAATGAGCTTTACGACTGGCTGATGAATGTCGATCAGTATCTGGATAATAAACAGAAACAAATTGCTGTCGAGATATTGAAAGAAATCCGCACCCGTTTGAAATTTCTGTTGGATGTGGGACTGGATTACCTTGCTCTTGACCGTGGTTCTGTAACCCTTTCCGGCGGTGAGAGCCAGCGTATTCGTTTGGCTACCCAAATCGGTTCGCAATTGGTAAATGTACTTTATATTCTTGATGAGCCGAGTATTGGCTTGCATCAGCGGGATAATCAGCGGCTTATTCATTCTCTGAAGGAGCTGAGGGATATCGGTAACTCCGTCATTGTTGTGGAGCATGATAAGGATATGATGATGGCTGCCGATTATGTGATTGATATGGGTCCGAAAGCCGGACGCTTGGGTGGTGAGGTCGTTTTTGCAGGAACTCCAAAGGAAATGTTAGAGACACATACGCTGACATCACAATATCTCAATGGTGAACGTGAGATAGAAATACCCCAAAAACGTCGTGAAGGTAATGGGCATAGCCTTTGGTTGCGTGGTGCACGGGGGAATAACCTGAAAGGGGTGGATGTGGAATTTCCTCTTGGTAAGTTGATCTGTGTCACCGGTGTATCCGGTAGCGGAAAATCTACGCTTATCAACGAAACATTGCAACCTATTCTCGCAGAAGTTCTATCGCTCGCTTCAGGAACCCCTGGAATACGATAGCATTGAGGGATTGGAAAACATCGATAAGGTGGTAAATGTGGATCAGTCTCCGTTGGGACGTACACCGCGTTCTAATCCGGCCACTTATACGGGAGTTTTTTCTGATATTCGTAATTTGTTTGTAGGATTACCGGAAGCCAAGATACGCGGTTATAAACCGGGGCGCTTCTCCTTTAATGTGAGTGGCGGACGTTGTGAAGCGTGCCAGGGAAATGGTTACAAAACTATTGAAATGAACTTCCTGCCCGATGTATATGTACCCTGTGAAGTCTGTCATGGCAAACGCTATAATCGTGAGACATTGGAAGTGCGCTTCAAGGGAAAATCTATTGCTGATGTACTGGATATGACCATTAACCGTGCGGTGGAGTTCTTTGAAAATGTGCCGCAGATTCTGAATAAGATTAAGGTGATACAGGAAGTCGGTCTGGGATATATAAAGTTAGGGCAATCTTCCACCACACTTTCCGGCGGTGAAAGCCAACGTGTGAAATTGGCTACGGAACTTTCCAAGCGAGATACGGGAAAAACCCTTTATATCCTTGATGAGCCTACTACCGGACTTCACTTTGAGGACATTCGTGTACTGATGAATGTACTTAATAAACTGGTGGACAAAGGTAACACAGTGATTGTCATCGAGCACAATCTGGATGTTATCAAGATGGCTGATTATATCATCGATATGGGTCCTGACGGTGGTAAGGGTGGGGGGCAACTCCTCAGCTGCGGCACACCGGAAGAAGTGGCAAAAAGTAAGAAGGGATATACTCCTAAATTCCTGAAAGAAGAATTAAAAGGATAAATTATGAAGATCAATAAAACAAATGCGGCAAGGCTTTTGGACAAGGCCAAAATTGCATACGAACTGATTCCCTATGAAGTGGATGAAAATGATTTGAGTGCTATTCATGTGGCTGATAGCTTGGGGGAGAATATTGAGCAGGTTTTCAAAACCCTTGTACTGCATGGTGACAAGAATGGTCATTTTGTTTGTGTCATTCCTGGCGAACATGAAGTGGACCTGAAGCTGGCTGCTAAGGCTTCAGGTAATAAGAAGTGTGATCTTATTCCGATGAAAGAATTACTTCCTTTGACGGGATATATTCGTGGGGGATGTACTCCTATCGGCATGAAGAAACCTTTTCCTACATATATTCATGAATCTTGTCTCAATTATCCTTATATCTACATAAGTGCAGGTCAGCGTGGCCTGCAGCTTAAACTTGATCCAAATGATTTAATTAAGGAGGTTCATGCTGAAGTTTGCATCCTTTTTCATGACTAATTTCACTTTTTTACAGGTTATTTCAGCAAAATGTATATATTTGCATTTAATAAACGAAAATCAATCTAATTACTAATTTAAAAACTTATATCTATGTTCAACAAACATCCTAAAGGTCTGGTCGCCGCAGCACTCGCCAATATGGGCGAACGTTTCGGATTTTACATTATGATGGCAGTCCTTACTCTGTTTATCTCAGCGAAATTCGGTTTGTCCGAAACTGTGACCGGATATATTTATTCTGCTTTTTATGCATCAATTTATATATTGGCATTGGCAGGCGGTCTGATTGCGGATAAAACTAAAAACTTTAAAGGTACTATTTTGGCAGGCTTGGTCTTAATGGCTGTCGGTTATTTGATAATAGCCATACCCACTCCTACGCCTGTTCCCAGTATGGCACTTTATTTAACCTTAACCTGCTTCGGACTTTTAGTTATTGCTTTCGGTAATGGTTTATTCAAAGGAAACCTTCAGGCATTGGTAGGACAGATGTACGATAATCCTGTATATTCTAATTTGCGTGATGCTGGTTTCCAGATTTTCTATATGTTCATTAATATCGGTGGCTTTTTTGCTCCTTTCATTGCTATTGGCGTAAGAAACTGGTGGTTGAAAGTGAATAACTTCGATTACGATGCAACGTTACCTGAACTTTGTCATCAATATATAAATCACATTGATTCAGGAGCTGAGATGCCGGCTCAGGCTATGGAAAATTTGACAACTCTTTCTAATAGTGTGATTCTGGATGGACAAGCTGTAACAGATCTTCATGCTTTTGCAAACAGTTACCTGGATGTTTTCAATCGTGGTTTCCAATATGCATTTATGGCTGCTATTGTTGCGATGTTGATTTCTTTGGTGATCTATATTATCAATAAGAATCGTTTCCCAGACCCAGCACAGAAAGCTGTAGCAGCTAAGGGTAATAATCAAGCTGTTAGCAAAGAGGAAATAACAATGAGTGCAACTGAAATCAAACAGCGCATTTATGCTTTGTTTGCAGTGTTTGGAGTTGTAATCTTCTTCTGGCTGTCTTTCCATCAGAATGGTTATTCGCTGACTTATTTTGCAAGAGACTATGTTGATTTGAGTGTTATTAATATTGATTTGGGCTTTACACAAATAAAAGGTGCTGAGATATTCCAGAGTGTTAATCCGTTCTTTGTAGTCTTCCTGACGCCATTTATTATGTGGTTATTCGGCTCATTGAAGAAAAAAGGCAAAGAACCTTCTACTCCTATGAAGATTGCTATTGGTATGGGGATCGCTGCATTAGCTTATGTGTTCCTGACAGTATTCTCATTCACTTTGCCGACTAAAGAAGTATTAGGTACAATGTCTGCTGCTGAAGTAAGTGCCATTCGTGTCACTCCTTGGGTTATGGTAGGTTTGTATTTTATCTTGACGGTTGCCGAATTGTTTATTTCCCCACTGGGATTATCATTCGTATCTAAGGTAGCTCCACCGCATTTGCAAGGCTTAATGCAGGGTTGTTGGTTGGCTGCAACGGCTGTCGGTAATTCATTGCTGTTTATTGGTGGTATTCTGTATACTACTGTTCCAATGTGGGCTTGCTGGCTGGTGTTCGTAGGTGCTACGGGTGCATCCATGATTGTTATGCTCTCTATGGTGAAATGGCTGGAACGTGTGGCAAAATAGTGATAGAATAATATAAAAAATTAAAGGCTGCGCAAGGTTCTCTTTTGAACTGCGCAGCCTTTAATTTTTAATTTTCAATTTCTAATTGATCTCCAGCCCCATTATAAAGTCATTCATATAATATCCGTTTCCTATCGGAAAATCCCCTTCCCTCAATTTCTTCATTCCCATACGTTCATAAAAATTCAGAGCTTTATTGTTACGGTTCACATTCAACTCCATCAGGCATGGATCAGGATGTACTTCCTTGATATATTTGACGGCTTCATGGAATAAGAAGCTACCGCAATGTGATCCTTGAAAAGAGGGGAGTACATATATTTTCTGTAAGTGAAATAGATCTTCACCTTGTTGTTGCACAGATACATAACCACACACTTCCTTGTCCTTGTATCCAATGAAATAGACATGTCCTTCTTCTTCCATTTGCTTGCGGATGTTCTCTATGGAGTACATCCATTCCATCATGTAATCGTTTTGCTCCGGTGAAAGTATGTCTTTGTAAGTCTCCGGAAATATCTGCCATGCAAGTTTGTGAATCAACTCACAATCGGCTGTAGTTGCTTTTCTGATAGTTAACATAGTTCGTTGTATTTATATCTTTTCCGCAAAGATACATTTTTCTCTTATATGTTATTCTCTCCCTTGGTGCTTTATTAATAAGGTGTGAATAGATAATAGTGTTAATTAAATAAAATACAAGGTACTTTGTATTGCATAGTACTAAGATAATGCATATATTTGTGTCATACAAAGAAAGGCTCTATTTCAATCAGTTGCTATCTTTGCTGTAAAATAGAAAATTGTCGAATCGTAAACCAATAAGAGATGGACGTAAATAATGTAAAGTCGCAAATGCGTAAGGGCATGTTAGAGTATTGCATCATGCTACTGCTTCACAAAGAACCGGCCTACGCTTCGGATATCATCCAGAAACTAAAGGAAGCCAAGCTGATCGTAGTGGAAGGAACGCTTTACCCGCTGCTCACTCGTCTGAAGAATGACGATTTATTAAGTTACGAATGGATAGAGTCCACACAAGGACCACCACGTAAATATTACAAGCTCACTCCGAAAGGGGAAGTTTTTCTTGGAGAGTTGGAAATCTCCTGGCGTGAGTTGAATGAAACAGTGAATCATATAGCCAACTATTAGATTCAAGATATTAAAAACCTCGTATCAGTATAAATTTTAAAAACAAATAGCAATGAAAAAGACATTAACAGTAAATTTGGGCGGAACTGTTTTCCACATTGATGAAGACGCCTATCGCCTTTTGGATAACTATCTATGCAATCTGAAACTGCACTTTAGAAGACAAGCCGGTGCTGACGAGATTGTAAATGACATCGAACTCCGCATCTCTGAACTTTTTTTAGAGAAGCTGACTGCTGGCTCTCAGGTGATCACTATAACTGATGTAGAAGAAGTAATCAATCGTATGGGGAAACCTGAAGAGATGGAAACAGGTACGGAAGAGAATACTGCTTCCGGTGCCGGAAATACGAAGGGTGCCTCCGGTGAAGGTTATGGTTCCGGCTCTTGGAATAGTGATAATAATTCTTCTTACACTTCGAACCGTCGCCGTTTGTATCGCAATCCGGACGATAAAATGCTGGGTGGCGTGATAGGGGGACTTAGTGTTTATTTAGGCTGGGATTCCACTTGGTTCCGTTTGGTTCTTGTTTTTTGCGCAATTTTTGGTTTCAAGTTCTTGATCCCTATCTACATCATTTGCTGGATAGTGATTCCCGAAGCTCGTACGGCGGCTGAAAAGTTGAATATGCGCGGCGAAGCTGTTACGGTAGAGAACATTGGAAAGACTGTAACTGATGGTTTTGAGAGAGTTACAAATAATGTAAACGATTATATGAAGTCTGATAAACCTCGTACTTCTATGCAAAGGACTGGTGATACATTATTAATGATTGTCGGTTGGTTCCTGAAGATTTGTCTGGTTATTGTGGCTATCATTTGCAGTCCGGTATTGTTCGTTTTCGGTATTGTATTTGTAGCTTTGCTCTTTGCCGCTATTGCAGTTGCTATTGGTGGTGGTGCAGCGTTGATGTCTTGGTTCCCGGCTATTGATTTTGTATTACCTACATCTCCTTTGTCAGCCATCGTACTATATATTGCAGGTATCCTCGTAGTGGGTATTCCTCTGGTTAGCCTTGTTTTCGCAATCTTCCGTCCGGTGTTCAATTGGCAACCTATGGTTTCCGGGTTGAAGTGGACATTGCTTATTCTGTGGATTGTTAGTGCTACTATCTTCTTTATCTGCTATACCATGCAAGGATTTACATTCCCGGAATTGCTGATGCGAGGGTAACAGATTGTTATTTTAGTTTTTCTGGGGGCTTGGAGATATTCTTTAAAATATCTCCAAGCTATTTTAATTAACCATAAATATAAATACTATGAATCGGACGCGTTTTTATTATCTTGACTTATTACGGGTTTTCCTTACTATGTTGGTGTTCTATCATCATTCTGCGGTTGCTTTCGGAGCTTCCGGTGGATGGTATTACATATCGAAGGAAACAACTACCGGCCTAACTCAAGGATTGCTCTCAGCATCTATGGGCATTGACCAATCCTATTTTATGAGTCTTTTCTTTTTTATCTCTGCCTATTTGATGCCCTTTTCTTTTGATCGTAAAGGAATGAAATCTTTTATATACGATCGTCTCAACCGTTTGGGTATTCCTCTTTTGATTTATAGTTTTCTAGTTAATCCTCTATTAATATATTGGATATACGGTGTATGGGGTAGACCGGGTTTTGGACCGATGTGGTTTGTATTTACACTGTTGATTTTTGAATTGAGTTATGCTGTTTATCGCCATTTCTGTACAAAGCGGTTGGCACTGAATTGGAAATATCCTGCAATAATGGGTATTCTTCTATTTATGTTAATGACGGGTGCCGCAGCATTCCTCATTCGGCTTTATGTTCCTGTAGGAAGTGAAGTTTTAGGGTTGCAGCTGGGGTTCTTTCCTTTATATATAGGTATGTATTTGTTGGGAATTGTGGCGCATCGTAATCACTGGTTGGATAAAATCTGTGTGAAGAATGCACTTCCCTGGTTTCTTATAGCAATTCTTTGTGGCATTCCTTCTTTATTGATTGTAATGAGTCGTTTTTCAGAACAGATGGATTTATTCTCGGGTGGATGGAATTTGCAGGCTTTATTTTATGCCCTTTGGGAACCTGTTATGTGTGTGGGTATTTGCTATTTTCTGTTAGCATACGGGAAGGCACATTGGAACAAACCGATGTCTTTGGTTCAGAAATTGTCCATTGATAGTTATGCGGCTTATTTTATTCATCCTGTTGTTGTGGTAGGTTGCATATTTGTTATGGAATTTTTGCCGGTCTCTCCATTGATGCGATTGGCATTGGTTTGTGTGGTGGGCATTCCGTGTTGTTTTATTGCGGCAAGAGGAGTGAGGTTAGTGCTGGGAACGGTTGGCGTGAAGATGTAACAAAAAAAAGGGAGTTCGAAAAATTCGGAACTCCCTTTGTGTATAATCATCTCTGATTTATTTCTTCATCCTTAGTACTCTGATTCCTGTCCAGTTATCATTATTCTGTAGCATTTGTCCTAAAGCCACTTTGGAAACCACCACTTTCTTTCTTTAGAAGAAGCATGCAGCAGACTCAGTTTGCCGTTTACATAGAAAGCAATACCCATATGAGCCACATCCAATCCCGGAAGTATTCGTTGTAATAGCAATGATATCACCATTCTTTATCCAAGGCAGACCATTAAACGGTAGCTTATCTTTGGGAACATAATGGAATTCCTGACCATTCAATGACTTCTCGATCTCTTTCATTTTTGCTACATTCTCCGGAGATTTACTCAACTGCTTGTACAGTTCCGGATGAGAAGACATGTAAGAAAGAGAAACTTTCTGGGTGTATGGGCTGTAAGCTGTTGTTACGTCTTCCAGGAAACCGTTACGAACACCATTGTTTACCCAGTCTGCAATGTAGTGCAGGCGTGAAGGATAACCGTTGATTTTTCCATCACGGTAGCGAATCTTTTGCAGATTGGTAGCAAAATCACCTTCAGCTACCTGTCCGTCTTCGGTAGGAGAGAGGGCCATAGCAAGAGTATATTCTACGAAGGTGGTGCAATCTACTTCATCACAATTAATGATAAGTTCTTCTTCGCCATCAGTAACTTCCAACGTATGTGCTACGTAAGGAATATCCAGAAAATTTATTCCATTGTTCAGCATGGCGTTGTCTTTTTCATCTGTCTGAGCACTGACAGTAGCTACACAAAGCGCACTGAACAGGAGGGTAATCATTGTTTTCATTGTTCTTTCGTTTATTAATATAAATAAAAAAGGATGTCGCAAAAGTACGACATCCTTTTCATAAATCCTTAATTTGGACAGATTAAAATTAATATTGATAGATTAAATTTTTGTAATCCGCCTTTTTGTCAAATGGTACGATGGAGAAGCCGTATTCAATGGCATTTTCTACACCGGGTCGAATCAGATACGGTTCGTGTGCTATAGCTCCCCAACTATTATCACCACCTACACCCATCATACGATAGTCGATAAACATATCTACCTGTTTTACAGGTTGTGGGTCGGTGAGGTGACGATGATTCGTTTCGTTGGTACGTGGAGCACCATTGTCGATGGTTTCGCCGCTATCCAGACTTCCAAGCAGATAGTTGGAAGCATTCAGTTCAAACGTACGGTCGGCAATGAAGAGTAAACCGGCTTTTTGTTTAGTGGTGAGTGCACACCAGTAAATATCCGTACGATGCTCATTTTCTTGCGGACGGATGTACGGTTCGTACAAGTCCTTTATCGGAGTAGTATATTCTCCGATAAACTGGGAAGTGCGACGATCACGATAGTTCTCTTCCGGACCACGGCCGTAGTAAGTAAGGTCGTTTAATATTTCCGATAATTGCATACGCAAACCTACACGGGGTATCATCGGAGTTTCCGTACCTTCGGCTACAAAGCGATTATCCACTTTGATAATGCCATTGGCAAAGACTTTATAGGTAATTTCCCACTGCGCATCTACCTGCGGAAAACGATAGGTAACTTTTACAATAGACTTGTCACCATCTTTAGAAACATTGAACGATTCTGCCTTAGGTGTCTGGTAACTGGCCTCACGCCATGCTTTCAGGCGAGTGGGAAGCTTTGCTCCGTAATCATTATCGGTAGGTGCACGCCAGAAGAAAGGTTGCGGACCTTGACCGTTATGGATATACTCTTGTTTCTTATAGATATAAGAGGTCAGCAAGCCGCTTTGTTTATCAAATGTAGCCTTGAAATCATCACCGCTGAAAACAACCTGTGAAAAGACTTCATCTACTTTAGCGGGATCCATGCGTACCACTTCTTTCTTAAAGAACGGATGAACATAAGTTTGTTCACGTGCGATTACCGTACCAACCGGTAAGAAAGGTTCTGCATTACGTATGGTTGCATAGAACTCGATGCGTACATCTCCCGTAGTATTCTTTTCTTTAGGAATACCTTGCAGGAATGCACTGGTAGCCGTCTTACCCGGAGCAGCATTGATATTGTCCATCTGACCTTTATAAATCTCTTTTCCATGATCGCGAACGACATAGTGGAAATCATATTTATTTAGATCAGTAAATGAGAAGTCATTGCGTATCTGCACCGTGCAGGTTTGGGGATCGAACTTAATGAATTTAATGTTCTGATAAACCTTACCCATTTCAATCGTCTGGGGCTTTATACTGCGGTCGGGATAAACTACACCATTGATGCAGAAGTTGCCATCGGAAGGAGTTCCGGTATCGCCGTAGTCACCACCATAATTCCAGTATTTGCGTCCGTCGCTGGTTTTGGCGGCAAAGCCTTGATCTACCCAGTCCCAGATGCAACCACCCTGCAATATCGGATATTTCTCAATCACATCCCAATAATCCTGGAAGTTGCCAAGACTGTTACCCATAGCATGAGCATATTCACACAGGATAAGCGGACGAGTCATTTCCTTATTCTGGGCATACTTTTCAATAGATTGGGGAGAAGAGTACATCGGACAGTAAATATCCGTATTCCATTCTAATCCGGCACGTTCGTACTGGATAGGACGGCTATCGAGCATCTTCAGCGTATTATAAGTAACGTAGAAGTTCAGTCCGTTTCCGGCTTCGTTACCCAGTGACCAGATGATTACAGACGGATGATTCTTATCGCGTTCGTACATGTTCATGGTACGGTCGAGGTGAGCATTCATGAATAACGGATTGTTACCCAAAGTACCACCTACATTGAGGTTATAACCCATACCGTGGCTTTCAATATTTGCTTCATCAATTACGTACATGCCATATTGGTCGCAAAGTTCGTAGAAGCGTTCCTGTTGCGGGTAGTGGCAAGTGCGTACGGTGTTCACATTATACTTTTCCAGAGTTCGAAATCCTTAATCATAAGATCTTCCGGAACGTAATGTCCCGTGTATTCATTATGCTCGTGTACATTCACACCTTTTATAAGGATAGGCACGCCATTTACAAGCAGTTGCTTATCCTTAATCTCTATCGTACGGAAACCTACCTTGCAACTGGTAGCTTCTATTACTTCGCCATTGGTGCGCTTGAGGCTGATGACGAGTGTATAAAGATTAGGCGTTTCAGCTGTCCAATGTTTTACACCACGGAGGGTTTTCTTCGTGAATTCTACTTCATTCTGATCGCCTTCCACACGGGTAGAGGATTGGGTTACTTGCTGATCCTGATCATCGAGTAAACGATAGGAAACTACATAAGGAGACTTTATATCACTTTCGTTCGTAAGCTTCACTTTCAGTTGCAGGATACCATCCTTGTAATAAGGATCCAGCGGAGTCTCTACCTTGAAGTCTGCAATATGGATTTTGGGCGTGGCATAGAGATAGATATCGCGTTCTATACCACTGATGCGCCAAAAGTCCTGACATTCCAGATAATTGGCATCCGAGAAACGGTGTACCTGAATGGCAATCATATTCTTGCCTTTTTTAACCATGGCGGTAACATTGAAGCGGGCAGGAGTTTTGGCATCCTTGCTCATACCTACAAACTTGCCATTCATATAATAGAAAGCAGCACCGCGCACACCGTCTGCACTGAGGAAGATTTCTTTTCCATCCCAGTCATTACCTACAACGAAATCACGGCGATACGTACCTGTCGGATTCCAGTCTTTGGGTACATAAGGTGGATTAGGCTTGTCCCAATAAGGTTCGTAACCCTTAGAACAGAACTCGTAAGGCTGGTTGACGTAGATCGGAGTACCGAAGCCCTGCAATTCCCAGTTACCCGGCACATTGATGTCCGGCCAACGGTTCACCTCAGTACGCACGTTCATGAAGTCCGTGGGACGGTCGGCAAAGTTTTCCACATAGTTGAACTTCCATTTCCCGTTGAGGGATAGGCGGCTGGCTCCGTTCGTCCGGTCGTTGACGATAGCATCTTCTTCGGTGGCATAAGAAGTGAATGTACTCCGGGGAGCCTCTTTGTTGATACTGGTCAACTTCGGATTGGTCAACTGGTCGTAACGGTCTTCCTGTGCCTGAAGGGCGAGGGGTAGTAATACGAGACAGGTGATAAAAGTCAATTTTTTCATGAGTTGATATATTAATTATTTTTTCTCGAATTTCACCCCGTCACGCAACCACTTCTCCAGTTCTTCTGTCCACTGGCGTTTGTAAGTGAAGTTATCACGGAAGCCCCAGCCATGTCCGCCAATGGGGTAGATGTGCATGGAAACGGGAACTTTCTGTTGGTTGAGAGCAAGGAAGTAGCCGATACTATTCATGGGCGGCACAGCGCCATCATCAGCAGAAAGTACGATGAAAGCTTGTGGAGAGCGGGGAGATACACGACGTTCCAGAGAATACGCATCTTCCAGTTCCTTGGTCGGGTTATCACCAAGAAGGTTCTTGCGCGAACCTCCATGAGTAATACCCGGTACCATCGAGATTACCGGATAAAGCAATATCTGAAAGTCCGGACGCGTTTCATCACTACTGTAAAGTGTAGAGAGAGAAGCGGCCAGGTGTCCTCCTGCCGATGCTCCCATAACGCCTACCTGATTCGGATTGATACCCCATTCTTTGGCATGCTGACGAATAATGCGGATAGCCTGTTCTGCATCTGAGAGGGGCACTTCGCGATTCCCGTTCGGCATACGATATTTCAGGACGGCATACGTGATTCCCTGTGTGTTGAACCAGGATGCCATGTCATGGCCTTCGTGATTCATTGCCAGGCGGGCATATCCGCCGCCCGGACACATCAAGATAGTCATGCCGTTCGGCTTTGCCGGACGATAAACCGTGATGGTGGGATTAACGACATTGGCCACACGGCCGCCGTTCAAATCTTCCTGATCTCCTGTCAGGCCATTTGTATTAGGAGCACCGTTGGGCCACAAGGGTATCTCAACGGGCTTCTGAGCAGATAGCAGAGTTGATATAAACAGTGCTGTAATGAATAAAATTGTTCTCATTGTATTTTTATTATTTGGTTTTCATCGAAGCCTTGATAAAGTAAATTATCAGCAATGCATAAGCACCCAATGCCAGTACTTCGGACCACGTATTGTTTACCCAGGCATCATTCACCAGGTTGATACCTCCGAAACGCATTGCTGCACTGACTACGCCCATAAGCGCACCACCGGCAATGAAACCGGATGCCAGCAACGTACCCTTTTCGCCACGTTCTGCATTAAGAGCAGCATCTTTGCTACGGCTGGTTACGTACCAGTTCACAGCACCACCCACAACGAGAGGAATGTTCAGTTGTAACGGAATAAACATACCCAATGCAAATGCCAATGCGGGAATTTTGAATGCATTCAGTACGATAGCAAGTACTGCACCAATGCCGTAAAGCAACCAGGGAGCACCCACGCCATTCATTAGCGGTTCGATCACTGCCGCCATCGCATTAGCTTGCGGAGCAGCCAGTTGTCCGCTGGTAAATCCGTATGTCTTATTCAGGATAATCATTACACCACCTACGGTTGCAGCTGAAACAATCGTTCCGAGGAACTTCCAGGCTTCCTGTTTGGCGGGTGTACTACCCAACCAATAACCGATTTTCAAGTCAGTAATGAAACCACCTGCCATAGACAGTGCCGTACACACAACACCACCCATTACCAATGCGGCTACCATTCCCTCCGGACCTTTCAAGCCAACAGATACCATCACTACCGATGCCAGAATCAATGTCATCAGCGTCATACCGGAAACCGGGTTCGTACCTACGATTGCAATGGCATTGGCAGCCACAGTCGTAAACAGGAAAGCGATACCTGCCACCAGCAGAATAGCTACCACAGTATGCAGCAAACTGCCTTGCATCACATCGAAGTAGAAGAATAAGAATACCAGTAACAGCGTTATAATAGAACCGATAGCAATAATCTTCATAGAAATATCGCGCTGAGTACGCTTCATGCCGGCTTCTACATTGGATTTTCCACCCATCTCCTTAGCTGCCAGTCCTACGGCACTTTTGATGATACCCCATGACTTGATGATACCGATGATACCTGCCATAGCGATACCACCGATACCGATGCTCTTGGCATAATAATTGAAAATCTCTTCGGGAGCCATGCTGCCTACGGTAGCCACAATTGACGGATTCCACTGGTTCAGCACGCTGTCACCCCAGATCATGGACATTCCCGGAATGATAATCCACCATACAGCCAGTGAACCGGCACAGATGATAGAAGCATATTTCAGACCTACAATATAGCCCAAACCAAGTACGGCCGCACCTGTATTCACTTTGAATACCAGTTTTTTGCTTTATCAGCCAACATCTCACCAAAGCCGCATACGCGTGTGGTGAAATTTTCGTTCCACCAGCCGAATGTGGCAACGATGAAGTCATATAAACCTCCGATAATACCTGCCAGCAACAACGGTTTGGCCTGGCTTCCGCCTTTTTCGCCCGATACCAGTACCTGTGTGGTAGCTGTTGCTTCGGGGAAAGGATACTTACCATGCATATCACTTACAAAATATTTACGGAACGGAATGAGGAAGAGAATACCCAACACACCTCCCAGCAGAGAACTGATGAATACCTGGGTGAAAGTAACTGTGATTTCTTCCGGATAAGTTTCTTGTAGAATGTATAAGGCGGGCAGGGTAAAGATGGCACCTGCCACGATAACGCCGGAACTGGCGCCGATGGATTGGATAATGACATTTTCACCTAACGCATTCTTACGTTTGGCCGCGCCTGATACGCCCACGGCAATAATTGCAATAGGAATGGCTGCTTCGAACACTTGTCCTACTTTCAATCCCAGATAGGCTGCCGCAGCCGAAAAGAGGATAGCCATAGCGATACCCCATAATACAGACCAAAGGTTAACTTCCGGGTACTTCTTGTCAGGGCTCATCAACGGGTTGTAGACTTCGCCCGGTTTCAGTTCACGGAATGCATTTTCCGGTAGACCGGTCAATTTCTCTTCTTCTTGTTTCATAGTTTCTTAATTGCTTTTATGTTTTATAGTTATTATGTCGTCAATTAATTGTTTATTTTATCCAAATCAGCTTCAAAGAAAGCAAAAAAAAAGGAGAATTGAAAAATTCTCCTTTATTCTTATATATAAAGATGCTTATTTTGCATCTTTCGGTGTCATATCTCCTTCTACAAAGAGTCGCATCATTTCTGTTTTGGCATTCGTGCGCAAAGTGATGGACTTTTTGAAGTGTCCCGGATACTTGCCTGTTCCGTTGTAAGTAATCTTAACGGTTCCGGTTTTGCCCGGCAATACGGGTTCCTGGGTATATTCGGGAACTGTACATCCACAGGAAGCTACGGCTTGATGTATAACCAGCGGAGCATCGCCCACATTGGTGAATGTGAATACACAACTTACTACCGGATCATTTTCTGAAAATGTACCGAAGTTATGTGAGGTCTTATCAAACTTAATATCAGCTTTCCCCTGTGCCGAAACGTAACCAATGCTCAGTACGAGCATAAACATATACAATGTAAGTCTTTTCATGTCTATAAATCTTTTGTATTACACAGTGGGCAAAGGTAAGGCATTTTTGTGAAAATTAATCCAATGATGTGCGAAATAGTATTAAATGCGCCTCAGAAGGGTGCTGTGGCGTATGATTAATAGTGAAAAATAAGGGAAAGAGAGTGCCGAAATCAACTCTGTATCATGCAGGTATTTCTCTTTTTCCGTGCCTATATTCTCGAAATAATGATAGTTATATTCGGGATGGAGATGGATGCAACGGTGAATTTCTTCGGTACATTGAGAAAGTTTCATGATGACAATGGTAGTCTTTTCCTCCATATATTTCTCTATTTCTTCGGCGGTAATGATACCGGGAATGACGGTCAGACGTTCCTCTTGGCTGGCAATGTGAAGTCCTGCACAGGCACCTGCTGCAATGAAGGCGGGGATACCGGCAATGTGTTGCACAGGAATATTGTCGGCTTGCAGTTTCTCAAAGATATAGTGTACGGAAGAATAGAAACCTGCGTCTCCTTCGGCAACGATACAGACTTTTTTATTTTCTTTATGAAGCAGGGAAGCTTCGTTATACACTTTATCGTAAGCTGCAAAAGCCTGTTCCCGTTTCTTACTCATAGGCAATGCAAAGCGGGAGAGGGTGGTATTTGGAATATCCAGTGCATGCAGTATGTCGGCAGCACGCGAGAATATCCGTCCGTTTGCAGTGCGAGTTTCAGGACAAAAGATACAATCGGCATTTTGCAGGGCTTTCAAGCCTTTTAGGGTGATAAGATCCGGTTCGCCGGGACCGAGGGATACGAATATGACGGGGTTGGACATTTTGTTAGCGATTAATGGTTAGTGTTTAGTGATAAGCACCTCCCCATAATAATTTTTATGGGGAGTGCAAAATTGGGGATTTTCTGAATATAAAACAAAATAAAACCCGATTTCTTGTTTATCTATCTTTTCTTGCTTACTAAAGTCAAACGCTCTGATGCAACGGTACTTTTTAATGAACCGAATGCAATAATAGCTTGCTTGCCAACTTGATGCTATCAATATACTTGTCTGCCGTTCAATGAAGCAAAGGCCTGTACGAGAAAAGGTTAGCATGTAAAGTCTGAAAACTGTTGGAAAAAACGGTTGAAAGACTTGATTTCGCCTTCCTGATGTAGTATATTTGTAGGGCTTTGGAGAGAACATAACTTTAATAGTAAACCTAAAAAACTTAGCAAATGATAAAATCTAATCTTTCTTTTCCGGACTTTGGCGGATATGTATTATTACTGCCGGTTTTCTTGTTTTTAGTAATATAATTTTATTGTTTAGAATTGGGATATCCGTTCTTGGAATAATTACATACGAAAAACGATAAAGGCGATACTTCCTCATAAGGATTATCGCCTTTTTTGTTTGTATTTATCGCTTTTTGCTTTTAAGTACCCCTTTTACGTTTTTAATAAACGTTGGGTACATTCTTTAAAAACGTTTCTGTTATTCTTTAAAAACGCTGTTTATCGTTATTAATAGGGTTGTTGGTTTTGTTGTGATTTATTTTTGATGATTACAATTTGTTCATCTCTTCTGTTTTCACGGGAATGGTAAATAAAAAGCGACGAAAAAAAGAGAATAATAAGCTGTTTTTGTATACAATTCCTATGATTTTACAATAGAGTGTTTTTAAATTAATGCGGATCAAAGGCAGTTGCGCGGTTTCCCTGTTTCCGTGAAATGCTGTACATGGAAAACCTTTGCCGATTGGTCGGGTTCAGCGCCGGGCAGACCGTCTTATTTCACTGAAAAACAATAAAAAGTGGGCTCATCACCTCCCATGAATGGCACTTTTTGTATATTTGCAAACTGTTACAAATGTATATGAATAAAAAACAAATACGAAGTTATAGATACGATATATATGCTGAATAATAAAAATCAAGATTTTCATAATGCACGTAAACTGGCACTGACAAAAGCATTTCCGGTAATGCTTGGTATAGCTTTTCTTGGTGTCGGATATGGGGTGTATATGCGTTCCTGCGGTTTTGACATGATATGGCCTATCTGCATGGCGGCTACTATATTTGCCGGTTCAATGGAGTTTGTTACCGTCAGCTTATTGCTTAGTACGTTCAATCCCGGTTATGCCTTGTTGCTGACGCTGATAGTGAACGGAAGACATCTGTTTTATGGAATATCCATGTTGGAAAAGTATAGGGGAATGGGAAGAAAGAAACTATGGGCTGTTTCCGGATTGATAGACGAAGCGTTTTCGTTAAACTATATGACAGATGTGCCTCCGGGAACAGACCGGAATTGGTTCATGTTATTTGTTTCGTTGTATCTTTATATATCATGGATAGGGGGGACTGTTGTTGGTGCAGTTTCTGCTTGTAAAGCCGTTGTGGACATCAAGGGAGTGGGCTTTGTAATGACAGCCCTGTTTATCGTGATATTTATTAGCCAGTGGCAAAAAGAACGCACACACGGCAGTTCCATATTAGGATTAGTGGTTGCGGGGGGATGTCTTCTACTTTTTGGTAAGACATATTTCATGCTTCCCACCATCTTGATTATCACTACTATTTTTACGGTGCGTTGGTTGACTACAAAGGATAAGGAGAAATTGGTATGACGGTCACAGAACAAATTGTTACTATATTCATCGTGGCGCTTGTCACACAGCTTACCCGTTGGATTCCTTTCTGGGTTTTCAGGTCTTCTGCGCACACTCCCCAATATGTAAACTATTTAGGTAGAGTACTACCTCCGGCCATATTCGGTATGTTGGTAGTCTATTGCTATAAAGATATAGATTTTCTATCACCTTCATACGGCACTCCGGAAATACTATCGGGTATCTGTGTAGTCGTTATTCAAATGCTTTTTAAGAATATGGCTTGCTCTATTTTATTAGGGACGGGATTGTATATTCTACTCATAAACTGAAATATAGTTATAACGAAATATGACCTTACATGGGGTAGGGCGTTACGAAAAGCGGAGATGATGAAATAGATTGCTTCTTTTATTTGCATTAGCTTCCGGAATAGCGTATATTTGTACTTCGGCATACGACAAAGAACTCTAACTTTTTAATATCATGATAGATTATCAATTAAATACCCGCCTGAACGGGAACTTGGCAATGACCTTTTGTTTCCACGAAAATAAAGCACTGCAACAGGATACTACTTTATATAAGTTTATTTGGGTGCGGAGTGGAAACTTGACTCTGGAGATAGACCATATTCCCATACAGTTGGAACAGGACGAAATCATAAGTCTTACTCCTTTGCAACATATTGAAATTAAATCGGTGGAGGGAGAGTACCTCACTTTCCTGTTCAACAGCAATTTCTACTGTATATTCGGTCATGATGACGAAGTATCCTGTAACGGTTTCCTTTTTCATGGTTCTTCCCGGGTGATGAAACTGAAACTTTCGCCGGAACAATCCGCCAACCTGAATGACATTATTCGTATTTTCCGGCAGGAGTCCGCTGTTCGCGATAATCTGCAAGAGGAAATGTTACGTATCATTCTCAAACGTTTTATCATCACCTGTACCCGCATTGCCCGTGAAAAGTGTGGCGTCACGCCGGAACAGGAAAAAGCCTTTGATATCGTCCGCCGTTTTTATATTCTGGTTGACCAGCACTTCCGCGAAAAGAAGCAGGTGCAGGATTATGCCGACCTGTTATTCCGTTCCCCAAAGACACTCTCCAATTTGTTTGCCTCCTGCGGAGTGCCTTCTCCGTTGCGTATTATCCATGAACGGATAGAGGCGGAAGCCAAGAGATTACTGCTCTATACCCCTAAAAGTGCCAAGGAAATCAGCGAACTGCTGGGCTTTGAAGATTTGTCCACTTTTAGCCGTTTTTTCAAGAAAATGACCGGTGAAAGTGTATCCGATTTCCGTAAATCGAACACAACGGGAAATATTGCCAACTGATACGGTGGAATTGCCATTTCACACCCCGACATAAACCCCGATTTTTGCATCAGAAAAACAAAACAATTCATTAATGCAATAATCGTATGGAAACAAAATTAAAATCTATGTTCGTAGCAGCCCTGACACTGGCTGCATCTACTCAGAAATTAGGTATCAATCTTATCCGTGTGGCAATTCTTATTATTTTCGTTTGGATCGGCGGGTTGAAGTTCTGGAATTATGAAGCGGAAGGCATCGTACCTTTTGTGGCAAACAGCCCTTTTATGAGCTTCTTCTATACACACGATGCTCCCGACTATAAAGAGTATAAGCTGAAAGAAGGAGAATTTGATGCCGTGAAGCATGAGTGGCACAAGGAGAATAATACGTATGGTTTTTCTCACGGATTGGGTATTCTTATTATGAGCATCGGTATCCTTACATTCCTCGGCATCTTTTGGCCGAAAGTAGGACTGGTAGGTGCGGGACTTGCTATTATCATGACTCTCGGAACGCTTTCTTTCCTTGTCACCACACCCGAAGTATGGGTGCCTAATCTGGGCAGTGGAGAGTTCGGTTTCCCTTTATTGACCGGTGCAGGAAGATTAGTTATAAAAGATACAGCCATTTTGGCCGGCGCAATTGTTATATTAGCAGACAGTGCGAAGAGCGTACTGGAACAATTAAAAAAATAGAGATATGAAAAAGTATGATGCCATTATCATTGGTTTCGGCAAGGGTGGTAAGACCCTGGCTGCCGAATTTGCAAAACGTCAGAAGACGGTTGCCATAGTAGAACGTTCGGATCGTATGTATGGAGGCACGTGTATCAATATCGGCTGTATTCCTACAAAGACGTTGGTACATCTGGCTAAGGAAACTCCGGTAAAGGCTACGTGGGAAGAGAAGAAGGACTATTATCGTCAGGCCATTGGTCGTAAAGAAGAGGTGACTTCCTTCCTGCGGAATAAGAACTATCATAATCTGGCTGATAATCCTAATGTGACGGTGTATACAGGTGTCGGATCGTTTGCCGGTCCTGATGTGGTAGAAGTGCGGACGGAGGCAGAAGTAATTGAATTGCAGTCTTCTCAGATCTTTATAAATACCGGTGCGGAAACCATCGTACCACCTATTGATGGAATAAAAGAGAATCCCCGCGTATACACCAGCACTTCCATCATGGAACTGGAAGAACTTCCCGAACGGCTGGTGATTGTGGGTGGAGGCTATATCGGCTTGGAATTTGCTTCCATGTATGCCTCTTTCGGTTCGAAGGTGACGGTACTCGAAGGGTATCCGGAACTGATTGGGCGCGAAGACAGGGATATTGCCGCCAGCGTACAGACCGTATTGGAAAAGAAAGGTATTGTATTCCATCTCAACGCAAAGGTACAATCCGTGGACGGTGCAACAGTGATTTATGAGGATGCTGTAACTCATGAAATCCATCACTTGGAAGGAGATGCTATCTTATTGGCAACAGGGCGTCGTCCGAATACTTCGGGGTTGAATCTGGAAGTTGCCGGCGTGAAAGTGAATGAACGGGGAGCCATTATTGTAGATGAGTGGCTGCGTACTACTAATCCGGCCATCCGTGCCATTGGTGATGTAAAAGGCGGATTACAATTCACCTATATTTCATTGGACGATTATCGCATTATCCGCGAGGATTTATTCGGTGCAGGAGAACGGCGTACAGACGACCGTGAGCCTGTGAGTTATTCGGTATTTATGGACCCTCCTCTGGCACGTGTGGGGCTGAGTGAGACGGAAGCCCGTAAGAAAGGACTGAACATAAAGGTGAATAGACTTCCCGTAGCAGCCATTCCGCGGGCACGTACTTTAGGTGAGACTGACGGATTGTTTAAGGTAGTAGTGGATGCCGATACAAATAAGATTCTGGGCTGCTCCCTGTTCGGACCGGAAACAAGTGAGATCATTAATATCGTATCTATTGTAATGAAAACGGGACAAGAATATACTTTCTTGCGTGATTATATATTTACACATCCCAGCATGAGCGAAGCATTGAATGATCTGATGAATTTTTAGACATTCTTATATAAGAGGTGTTCGGGCACAAATTCGGTTAAATTATAGGACGGGTATTTGCGTATCTCCCCAAAAATGACGAATATTGTGCTCGAATTCTATACCTTTTTATTGTCATGAAACGAACTACTGCAATAACCGTCTCCCTTTTAAGTATTTTATGTGTGGCTTGTGGCCCGAAGAACAAACAAAACTCTACTGATTTACAGGCTACCACAGCCTCCATATCAGCCACAGACTCTATTTATCCGGTTTATGCCCAAGGGTTTGAAGTGAAATATCTCCCCAATCATGTCCGCTTGGTGGACTTGCGCGATCCTCAAAATGAAAGTAGTAATACTTTCCATTATGCATTGGTGCCCCGGGGAACAAAACCCGAAGGGATTCCTTCTGATTATACCGTGATTGAAACACCGGTACGCAGTGCCATTTGCATGACTTCTTTACAATTATCCAATTTTATCAAACTGGAAGCCTGCGATAAAGTGGTAGGGATAACCAGTACACGGCATTTGTTCAACAAAGAGATGAATGAGCGCTTGAAGTCGGGTAAGACTGCCAAAATAGGAATTGAAGGTAACTTTGATAATGAAGTGATCATGAGTGTGAATCCGGATGTCATTTTTATCTCCCCTTTCAAGCGGGGTGGATATGATACGATGCGTGAAATCGGAATACCTTTGGTTCCGCACCTGGGATATAAGGAAATGACTCCGCTGGGACAGGCGGAATGGATTAAATTCATCGGCTTGTTTATTGGACAGGAAGAGGAGGCAAATGAAAAATTTGCTGCAATAGAAAAGCATTATAACGATCTGAAACAACTGGCTGCTGATGTGAAGAAGCGTCCGGTAGTATTCAGCGGTGAGATACGTGGAGGAAACTGGTATGCAGTAGGCGGTAAGAGCTTCCTGGCCGAACTATTCCGTGATGCGGGAGCCGATTACTTCTTGAAGGACGATCCCCGTTCCGGTGGTGTTACACTGGATTTTGAAACAGTATACAGCCAGGCGGAGAGTGCCGATTACTGGCGTATTGTGAATAGTTACGACGGTACATTCTCTTATGACGCTTTGAAGTCTCTTGATCCCCGTTATGCCGACTTCCGTGCATTCCGTGACAAAGGCGTTATTTATTGCAATATGCGCGAGCAACCTTTCTACGAAAGTATGCCGATGGAACCGGAAGTAGTATTGGAAGATTTGATCCATGCGTTCCACCCCAATTTGTTACCTGATTACCAACCGAAATACTACGCACGTTTGCAATGAAAAGACCGACACTGCTCCTGATGTTGGTGATACTGGCATCTATATTCCTTTTTTTCTTGCTGAACCTGCTGTTAGGTTCTGTCCATATTCCTTTTCGTTCTGTCTGGAACATCTTATGGGGGAATACGGATGAGTCCATTATCTGGCAGAACATCATTTGGAAATCCCGTGTGCCGCAGGCATTGACGGCATTGGTGGCGGGAGCGGGGCTATCGGTGAGTGGTTTGCAGATGCAGACGGTTTTCCGGAATCCGCTGGCAGGACCGTCCGTATTGGGTATTAGTTCGGGTGCCAGTCTGGGAGTAGCCTGTGTGGTATTGCTATCGGGAGCGATGGGCGGTGTGGCATTGAGCAAGCTCGGATATATGGGAGAAGTGGCGTTGTCCATTGCAGCTATTATCGGAGCACTGTCCGTGATGGCGCTTATCGTATACGTTTCACAGAAAGTAAAGGGAAATGTGACGCTGCTGATTATCGGTGTGATGATCGGTTATGTGGCAAGTGCCATTATCGGCGTATTGAAATATTTCAGTGTGGAGGAAGATATTCGTGCATATGTCATTTGGGGACTGGGTAGCTTTGCCCGTGTGTCGGGGGATCAGATGATACTGTTTGTCTGTATCATGGCGGTCTTGTTGCCACTCTCGTTTTTGCTGATAAAGACAATGAATCTGTTGCTGCTGGGTGATGGATATGCCCGGAATCTGGGGCTGAACATTAAGAGGGCACGCCTGTTGGTGATCTCTTGTTCAGGTGTACTGGTAGCAATTGTGACGGCATATTGCGGTCCGATTATGTTTATCGGTCTGGCTGTTCCCCATCTTTGCCGGGCTATATTCCATACATCCGACCATCGGATACTGATGCCTGCCACATTGCTGGTAGGGGCTTCGTTGGCGTTGGTGTGCAACCTCATAGCACGGATGCCGGGATTTGAAGGAGCTTTGCCGGTGAACTCGGTGACAGCTTTGGTAGGTGCTCCGGTGGTGGCATCCGTGCTCTTCAGGAAGCGTAAAGGGGAACTGGAAGAATAATTGAGAATTGAAAATAAAGAGGTCTTGAAACAGGAAACTATACATATTGAGAAACTATCCATTGGCTACCCCGGTAAAGGAGATGTGAAAGTCGTGGCAAGCGATATTTGTGCCGGAATCAATAGCGGGGAGTTGACTTGTCTGCTGGGTGCCAATGGGGTGGGGAAGTCTACATTGTTGCGTACACTTTCTGCATTTCAACCGAAGTTATCCGGTGAAATACGTATACAGGGAAAAGAGATTGGCTCTTATACGGATAAACAGCTTTCAAAAGTAATCAGTGTGGTCCTGACTGAGAAGTGCGATATCCGCAATATGACTTCTGTGGAACTTATCGGTCTGGGACGCAGTCCATATACCGGTTTCTGGGGAACACTCTCCAAAGAAGATAAAGAGGTAGTGGATCATGCTATCAACCTGGTCGGAATATCTCATCTGGCACATCGCATGGTACATACACTGAGTGATGGCGAACGACAAAAAGTGATGATTGCCAAGGCACTGGCTCAGGAAACTCCGGTGATTTTCCTGGACGAACCTACTGCCTTCCTTGATTTCCCGAGTAAAGTGGAAATGATGCAATTGCTCCATCAGCTGAGCCGGCAGACGGATAAGACTATTTTCCTGTCTACCCATGACCTGGAACTTGCCTTGCAGATTGCGGATAAAATCTGGTTGATGGATAAGGTGAACGGGGTGACTATCGGAACTCCCGAAGACCTTTCACTGGATGGAACCCTCAGTAGTTTCTTTGCCCGTAAAGGAATTGTGTTTGATCTGGAGACAGGATTATTCCGGGTGAACAATGAGTATACTTCCCAGATCCGTATTGTCGGGCATGGACAAAAATACGCTATGGTGCGGAAAGCTTTGCAAAGAAATGGTATTCTGGCAAACCGAAACGTGGAGTCGGACGTTTATATTGAAACGGGAGATTTGAAAGGGGACGGTACTTTTGTACTGCACTCCGTAAACGGCGAAGCGGTGACTGTGCAAACCATTGATGAACTGCTTGCAGAGATTGTGAAAATTTTATGAGACATTCAACAAAAGATAATTATCTCTATCTGACTACCACCCCGGTGCCCCGTCTGATAGTATCATTGGCTGTACCTACGATTATCAGTATGTTGGTTACGTCATTCTATAATATGGCGGATACGTACTTTGTGGGAAAGATCAATACCCAGTCGACGGCGGCTGTAGGTATTGTGTTCTCGGTCATGTCCATTATTCAGGCGGTGGGCTTTTTCTTCGGGCATGGTTCGGGGAACTATATTTCGCGGAAACTCGGTGCGCAGGAGACTGGGAATGCAGAGAAGATGGCGGCTACCGGTTTCTTCTGGGCGTTGTTTATGGGTATATTTCTGGCAGTGGTGGGACTTATCTTCCTTACCCCGTTGTCGCTTGCATTGGGTTCTACACCTACTATCCTGCCTTATACGGAGAAATATCTGGGCATCATATTGCTGGGTGCACCTTTCATGACGGCTTCATTAGTACTGAACAATCAGATTCGTTTCCAGGGAAATGCAGCGTATGCGATGGTAGGAATCGTATCGGGTGCGGTGATTAATGTGATATTGGATCCTATTCTGATTTTTGTCTTCGATATGGGTATATCGGGTGCTGCGTTGGCTACAGTCATCAGTCAGATATGTAGTTTCTCCCTGTTGTTGTATATGTGCAGAAAGGGGGGCAATATCCGTATCCGTTTCAGGAACTTCACACCTTCACTGGCTTTCATAAAGGAAATTATTGGTGGTGGTACTCCTTCGCTTGCCCGTCAGGGGTTGGCGAGTGTAGCTACTATCTTGCTGAATGTGGCTGCCGGGGCTTATGGAGATGCGGCTATTGCGGGCATGTCTATTGTTACCCGTATTGCAATGTTCATTAATGCTTTCCTGATAGGCTTCGGACAAGGTTTCCAGCCGGTATGCGGTTTCAATTATGGTGCAGGGTTGTATGCGCGTGTCCGTCAAGGATTCTGGTTTTGTGTAAAGGTGGGATTCATCTTCTTGCTGGTGTGCGCGCTGGCAGGCATGGGATTTGCAGAAGAGATTGTTTCTTTGTTCCGTAAGGGAGACCCGGATGTAATTGCAGTAGGGGCTGCCGCTTTGCGTTGGCAGTTCATTACTTTTCCGTTGGGTTCATGGATTGTGATGAGCAATATGATGTTACAGACGATTCGTAAACCGGTAAAGGCTACCATTATTTCTTCTGCCCGCCAAGGATTGTTCTTTATTCCACTGATTTTTATTCTGCCTCACTATCTGGGTTTGCAGGGTGTGGAAATGTGTCAGGCTACTGCTGATCTTCTTACGTTCATTCTTGCCATACCGTTGACATGCAGTGTACTGAATGAAATGAAACGAAAGCAGGCGGAGCAGTTGTAAATCAGAACCGGTATCCTACGGTGAAGAACGAAGCGAGATTCTTGGGAGAGAATTTCTCAATGCCGGATGATTGCAATAGATTATCCAGCTGGTCGTTTACCTTGATCATTCCCAATTGAAGCTCTGCTCCGAATATGAATTTGTGATATTCGATGTTGAGGCCAAACATAAGGCCGGCGTCAAAGCGTTTGTTTCCCATTTTGTCATCTATCCGGTTACCAAAAGTATCTATGCGGAATCTGTAGCTTCTGTTAGGATTGTATTCACTGCTGTAATCATATTCCTCCATCTCACCGGATGTCTTTCCGCCTATGCCATAGGCAATATACGGACCGGCACTCAAGGAAGCACTGTAATTCTTTCCAAGGTTGAGGCGGGCGGCCATCATGATGGGGAGCTGGATATACAACTCGTTCATATTCACTTTGCCTACGTATTCCACTTCTTCACGGGCACCTATCGATACGAAGTTCAGTGATGGTTGAAACACCCATGTACGGTTGAGCTCATAGTTCATGCCGACACCTACTTTGTAGGCGATGCGTGTGTCACTTTCTACATTTTCTCCATAGAAGTTGGAGGTACCGACTCCGGCTTTTACCTGGAAGGAGATAGGGGATTGGGCATTTGCTCCCAATGCTATGATTGCAAAAAAAATAGTGAGAATAGTCTGTTTCATTACTTGAACCTTGTAAGGGGTTGATGTTTATTTGCTCGCAAAGATATAAATTATATGATTACATACAATTCCTGTTGGGGGAATATTATAAGCTACGAGCTACAAGCTACGGGTACGAGTGGCTGCGCTATATTTTGTGGGGCTCACGACGGGTATCCCATACATCTACGATATAAATTATGCCCGCAGTTTCATCTATGCGATATATTACCTTACAATATTTATGAATGACTAATCCTCGGTAAACATACTCCCGATTTGCTAATAAAGGCTCTATTGGAGCCATATAAGGATTGGAAGAAAGACGTTTTTTGTTTCTCTGATAGGTTTCAATCAACCTGTGTGCAATCTCAATACCCCATTGCTGTTTACAAAAAGAGGCAATCTTGCGTAGCTCCTGAGTAGCTTCAGGATAAGTCTTTATTTTCATAGTGTGCGCATGAAGTCTGCTAATTTGGCGTCTTCTGTTTCAGAATCAATTACATTTCCTTCGATGATCGCTTTTTCTGCTTTATCAATTCGCTCATGTAATTCATTCATTGTATACGGAATTATGTCTTCATGTGCTACATCTTTTGTTGATGTAGAATTACGCAAACGACGTATATAACGACTTATACGGCGCATCGCCGCTTCATCATCCATCAATGCGTTGATATCTTGCAAAATACTACGTTTTAATTCAAAAGTTGTCATACATCCTCCTTTTTGAATGGGTATGCCACAAAGGTAGTGTTTTGGAAAGAACACACAAAATGTTATTCTATAAAGTTTTGCCCAAAGGGGATGAGTTACACAGCTAACTAATAGAATTTCCTGATCAACCAATCTACCAGACTAAATGGCAGCATAGGTTTGATGCGGGCAAAGAATACTTGCTCCCACGGACCGACCTTTGTGCGGAAAGTAGGGCGGCGGCTATTTACTAGTTTGCAGATTGCTTTGCCTAACTTTTCCGGTCGGCAACCATTGTTTTCAGACTGCTCTACGTTTCGCATGGCTTTTGCAAAACTCTCTTCGTATTGTGGATGGGAGAGAGTGGTCTGGCTCACTTGTCGTTGCGCTGTGAAACCAGTCTGGAAATCTCCCGGTTCGACTACACAGACTTGTATGCCCAGTGGCTTAACTTCTTGATAAAGCGCTTCACTATACCCTTCAATTGCAAACTTTGATGCACTGTAAAAAGCCTGAAAGGGAACGGCAAGGACGCCTGCGATGGAACTGATATTTATGATTCGTCCGTGTCCGGCTTCGCGCATGAAAGGTAGTACTGCTGCACACATACGAACAGCACCTGTGAAATTCGTATTCATCTGACGTTGTATCTCTTCCTCGGTAGTGAGTTCGATAGCTCCGCTGATGCCCATCCCGGCATTGTTGACAAGTACATCGATGTTGCCTTGTTCTTCCAGAATTGTCGATATAGCATTGGATACTGATGCAGGATCAGTAATATCCAATTGCAACATTTTGAAGCCGGGGTTATCGGATATTGCTTTCCGGCTGGAACCATAAACGATATGTCCTTGTGCAGCCAACTGCGTAGCAATGACTCTTCCAAAACCGGAAGAAGCGCCGGTGACGAGGATTATTTGAGGGTGTTTCATATTTGAGGTTTTTAATTTAAGTTTCGCATATAGCCTGAAGGGCTTTCATTATATAGCGTAGGGCTTTCAGCCTGACAGGCTACATGTAAAACTTGTTTTTTTATTCTATGTAATTATTTTCCCTTCTTCGCTAATGAGCAGAATCGTTAGTCCTCCTTCAGGTAGCAACGGGTCACAATATTGATGGCACAGTTTGAGCAAACGGGAGCAAAAAGCTTGCAAAGCTTCAGCAGAGAGCAATGTCCATAACTCACGGGCTAAAGTTATCTTTTCGATAACTGCAAGTGTTTCCCCTCCGCATCCGGCAGAAAGGGCCACTTCACGTAGGAAATCCTTATTCATCGTCACCTGTTTGCTGTGCGTATCCAGATTGCCTTCTGCCAACTTCACGGCTTTTCCTATCATGATACCCAAAGTCACCGCTTTGATTTCCAAATCTGCGGCAATCTTTATCGTATCTCCAATGAAGTTTCCGTAATGAATAAATGCCTGTGCAGGCAGTTCGGGATAATACCCCCGGACATACTTTTCACTCTTTGCACCCGAATTAAGGACGATGCGCGGGCTTCCTGTTGCTCGACCTACTTCCATAGATTTGCGGATGGAATCTACAAATGCTTCGGAAGAGAAAGGTTTCACGATGCCCGAAGTTCCGATGATAGAAATACCGCCTTCTATGCCCAGACGGGGATTAAAAGTCCGCCGGGCTATCTCTTCGCCACCCGGCACGGAAATAGTGACGGCAAATGGATTGGGTTGTTTGGAAATGCCAAGTCGTTGAAGGCATGCCTTTACATTATTTTCAATCATTTTGCGGGGAGTAACGTTGATGGCAGGTCCTCCCACTTCCAGTCCTAAACCCGATAAGGTAACAATGCCTACACCTTCGCCTCCACAGACGATAACGGTATAATCATCAGCACCAAGTTCTGCGGGTGTTGGATCGTCAAAACGGAAAGGCACGGCAACATTGGCCTTGATCTGCATGCCATTTGTTACATCGGGGTCATCACCTGCATCTTTGATGACAGTGGCATCTGCTTCCAGCATCCAGTCATCGTTCACACAGCTGGGATGCGGGTAGAGTTCTTGCTCTTCGACGGGAACATAAATGGTTTCTCCGTTAGGGAGAATAACGGGGAATTCTGCGGGTCGGGGCTGGCGTTGAACGTTGAAAATATCCCAGGTTGCAGCTACAGCGGCTGCGGCTGCACAAGTACCCGTAGTCAGCCCACTACGCAAAGGATAAAAATCTGGAAAATGTTTTTCAATCATCCGGCGCAAACCATGCTCACCGTTCACTATCATAAAACTTCCGGGCATTGGCGGACGACGGATTGCAAAAATGCGGATACCTTCCTGAAGGGCAGCTTCCACTTTTTCATTGAATCCTCCGGAAAGTCCGCTTTCCTTTATCAATATGGCTTCGGGGTGAAGTTGCTGTAACAGGATGCGTTCGTCTTCGCCTGCATGGTAGTAATGCAGATATTTTTCGGGAAAACCTTCACGTTTGGCCAGGCGGCGGGAGTTCTCACGGTTAAGGATACGGAAGTAGCAACAGGTACTTTCCTGCCAGAGGGGCTTTAGCTTGGCAATGCTTTGTACGCCTGTCAGTGCCAGGAGGGTGAAGATATCTTCTTTCCTGATTTGCCGGATGGCATCTTCAAAATCATCGCACCAGGTGATGTGTTCTTCATCGCGTGGCGGATAAATACGTTCGAATCGGATGACAAGCAGGTTCAGGGTATGAGCTACTTTCTCTACGGTCTGGTGCAGTTGTATGGCAAAGGGGTGGGCGGCATCTACCAGTAATTGAATGTTATGTTCCCGGCAACAGTGTTCCAAGTCCAGTTCGTCCATGGCACCATACAGGCGGATACCGTGGTGCATGGTTACTTCCTGCTCGTCTCCTTTGGTAGAGTAGTAAAATGGTTTTCCAGATTCTTCAAGGGTACGGGCAGCGATACGTCCTTCGGTGGTTCCGCCTAATATTAATATCATTGTTTTTAGGTTTTAGTTGAACAAAAAGTGATAATGTGATAGGGTGATAAAGTGATAAGTAGCTGTATTATATATCACGGAGTGTTATCCCATTATCACCCTATCCCATTATCACCTTATCACTCCCTTCTTATTTGCGGAAGAGATGTTTGAACTCATGGGCGTAGAGCCGGGAAAGGCCTTCGCGGTTGTCGATGGCTTCACCTACGACAATCATGGTGGTGAGCGTTAGGTTGTTCTCTTTCACAATCTTTGCAAGGTCCTTCAACTCTCCACGATAGATGCGCTCGTCTTTCCAGGTAAGGTGGTAGCAAACGGCAACAGGGGTGGTTTCGGGGGAATATTCCTGTAAGAGCTCTTCCTGTACCTGTTCGGCAATGCTGGCGCTGAGGAAGATACACATGGTGCTTTGCGAGCGTGCCAGCAGGTGGAGTTGTTCGCGTTCCGGCATGGGGGTGCGTCCTTCGCCGCGGGTAAGGATGATACTCTGCACTTTCTCAGGAATGGTAAACTGAGACTTCAGTGCAGCGGCAGCAGCCTGGAAGGAAGAGATGCCTGGAGTGATGTGATAACTCATCTGGTGCTGGTCGAAATAGTTCATCTGTTCCTGAATGGCACCGTAGATGCAGGGATCGCCCGTATGCAGGCGGACGATGAATTTGCCTTCATCATAGAATTTCTTCATCAGTGCAAACTGTTCTTCCAAGTCCATGGAGGCTGAGTTGCGGACGGTAGCACCCGGTTTGGCACAGAATGTCAGTTCGCGGGGGACGAGACTGCCGGCGTAGAGGATAAGATCTGCCTTCTCCAGCATTTGCCTTCCACGTACGGAGATAAGGTCGGGATTACCCGGACCGGCACCGACGATTTCGATGTGTCCTTGACGCAGGTATCCGTTCTCGATGGCGATGGCAAAGGTGGATTTATTGCTGAGGCCTTTGAATTTCTCGGCATATAGCACACCGTGATGCGATGAGAGTATGGCTGCTGCTTCGCATACACTGGGCGTGCCCATGTACTTTTGTACGGTGGTGCTGGGATTGGGAACTTCTACCTGGCTCAGTTCTTCGGCCGTATAGAAGCGGACGTCGACCAGTTTCTGTAATTTTTTTATCACTTCTACGTTGCGTTTCACATCGATGGTGGCTACTTCTTTGATGGCTTGCCCGCAGATGTTTTTACCGGGCGCGCCTACAACGAGATTGACGAATAGTTCTGCGAATTCGGGGGGATCGAGTGCGAGCCCGAGGCCGACATGCAATATTTTAGGAATAAACTGTATGTGGGCTATTGCGGGGTCGAAGAACATAAAGGGACTGACGATAATCAGCAGTTTGTACTGGCTGAGATCCATGTCGCTGCGATGGTAATAGACGTCGACGTGTTGGGGGCGGGTACGTTCCAGGTAGTCAGTACCTTCATCGCGGATTTCGAGTAACAGGGCGGTACGGTATTTGTTGACGAAGAGGTTAATGATGACGTTGAATTCCTTGGTTCTCTCGTTGTAATTGGTACCGTCCCTCATTTGAAGTATGATACTGTTATCATCCTCAATTTCCTCCTCATCTTCATCGTACTCTTCCTCCTCATCCTCGTCGTACTCTTCCTCCTCATCCTCGTCGTACTCTTCCTCCTCATCCTCGTCGTACTCTTCCTCCTCGTCCTCGTCGTACTCTTCATCCTCATCTTCGCCGTACTCTTCTTCTTCATTGTAATCTTCCCCCTCATCGCTTTCTTCTTCTTCTTCGTCGTCGAGGAGTTCTATATTTTTATAGTATGCGTGCGACATACCTACCAAAACCTCCCAACCGAACTCTTGTCCGAGGGTGTCAAGAGCCCATAATCCACTATTGTCGCTCAAGGTACTGATGACGGGATTCGCCCCTAAGATGTGGGCGACATCTTGGGTGATTTTATTGGCTTGCCCGATGTGACCGGACAATACGGATATGGCATTGCGCCCCATACTGTCCACGCAGATCACGGCCGGGTCGGTGTGCTTATCTTTTACATGGGGGGCAATGGTGCGGACACAAATGCCCATGGCACAAATGAAGATGAATGCATCATATTCGTCGAAATTCTCTTCTATGAAATCGGAAAGGGATGAGATATAAGTGCAACCGGGAAAATGTTCGAGTGTGAATATTTCGGGAGTCGTTCATTTCTTGGTGCAGTGTCTCGGCCAGGCTGAGGCTGTTGCCTGTTACTAAAAGGATAGCTGTTTTCATATCGTTGCTTTCATTATTTCTATAGGGTTAAAATTGTTGATGATGATACGCAGGGAGGAATGTAAGGTCATTCCTGCAGCATGAACTCCTTGACGAAATAGCTCCTTACTACTTTCGGACACGGAGTTGAAGACGATGCAACCGTTGGGCTGCAATACTTCTTTCAGGCGTACCAGTATATTTTCTAATTTTCCACCGTGTCCGCCGATAAAGACAGCGTCGGGGCGGGGGAGAGCTTCCAGATCAGTTTGCAGGAAATCTCCGATTAAGGCTGTGATTCCCAGCGCACCGAAACGGCGGGAGTTGATGCGCATCAGTTCTTCTCCTTCGGGACGTATCTCGAACGAAACAACCGTAAGATGCGGGAATTGCAGGCGGGCTTCGATGGAGACAGAGCCTGTGCAGAAACCTATGTCCCAAAAAACGCGGCGGCGATTCAGTTCCAATGCCTGCAAGGTAAGGAGGCGGATCGGAGCTTTGGTAATCATGCGGGCACGTCCGTCCAAGTGGGCAAATTGTTCGTCGGGAAGACCGAAGGGGCGGGGCTGTTCAGTTATAGAGAGCTGACTATCTATAGGGAGGAGAGCTTCCTTGCTATGGGTGTCGTAGCTGACCGTATACGGATGCCGTAGCTGATCGTCTACGGGTGTCGTAGCTGACCGTCTACGGGTATCGTAGCAGAGCAGCAAATTATTCGGATGCTCAAATGCCTCTTTTTCAGCTTCTTCAAGACTCATCCGGCGAATGCGCTCGCGTTCGGGATTGCCGAGGTGCTCGCCTACGTACATGGTGTAGGAGTTGTATCCGTATTCCAACATTCGCGCGGCGATAGTGGCAGGGGTATGCTCCCGATCAGTCAGTACACCTATTTTGTGGGCATGTTCTATGAGTGCTTTGTCCAGCTCCTGCCACGGGCGTCCTGTCAGAGAGACGGTACGCATATCGTCGTAGGGCATCACCAGTCTGTGCGCTAATGTTTGCAGGGAATTGAAAGCCGGGTAGAGGCGTATCTTTGCATCGGGCAGTTTTCGTTTTACCGTATTGGCGAAGCCGAAAAACAGAGGATCTCCGGATGCAAATACGACAATCGATGCATCGGAAGCCTTCTTCTCAAAGTCTGCAAAAATGTTTTCGTATTGGGCAAAGACGTTATCCAGTGGAACTGTTATGGAAATCCACTCCGCACCTTCCGGAAGTAACTTCTCTACAATCTCCCGATGCCGCAAGCCGCCGGAGAAAACTTTTCCTTCCCGGATGTGCCGCAGCACTTCGGGCGGGAAGAAAGGTTCCCGGTTGTCGTCCATGCCTATGATGATAAAGTTTCGTATCATAACGTATCTATTTACACATCCCGTCCCGGCCTTAACTGTTCCGCATCATTGTAGCACAAGATTGCATTCACCAGCGTTGCAGCCAAATTACTTCCTCCTTTTCGTCCCTCCACTATCAGTTTGGGTATTTCCATGAACGGCTTCACCATGTGTTTGGATTCCTGTACATGTACAAAACCCACAGGCGCAGCAATAATACCGCTTGGTACAGCCTTTCCTTTACGTACCAGATCACAAAGTTCCATCAAAGCTGTCGGCGCATTACCGAATACAAACAAGGCATCCGGATGTTCCTCCACCGCCAGACGTATACCGGCTTGTGTACGGGTGATTCCTTTTTCCGCTGCCATTGCCGCTACCCGTTCATCGGAAAGATAACATTTCACTTCTACCCCCAGCCGTTGTAAAGCTCCTTTGCGGATACCACTGGCAGCCATCGTCACATCCGTAACAATCGTTTTCAATCGACCGTCCGCTATTTTCTGATAAAGCTTTCCACAGCACCTTTGTCCATATACAACAGCTTTTCCATTTCAAAATCAGCCGTGGTATGGATGGCGTGCAGCAAAGCCCATTTATGATCCAGAGGAATATTCTTATTCTTTAGTTCCGACTCAATGGTCCGGAAACTTTGTATCATGATGTCCTGACCTATCCCCTTAGTCGGTTGTTCATCCTTATCCGGACGGTTATAATATCCCCGGGGAGTAATGAACTTGCCGTTCCACGCATAAGACTGCGAGTTACCAATCAGGACGATCGTAAACATATCCACTTCTTCGGGATTGAAATCAGCGAGTGTCGTCAGATGCACTTCCTGTTCCTCCCGTCCGGCCTGGCGTACGTAACCTACCGGAGTCTCCGGAGCGCGTCCTTCTGCGAGAAACAGCTCTTTCAATCGATAGAGTTGCCAATACCGCCCTTCGCTTTTCGGATTGTATACAGCCGTTACGAAATCGGCCATAGCTGCCGCACGGATACGACGCTCGATCCGTTCCCACGGTGTCATCAGATCGGAGAGGGAAATCACACAGAAATCATGTCCCACAGGAGCACCCAGCAGTGAAGCCGCTTTCTGAAAAGCACTGATACCCGGCAAGGCAATCACTTCGACGTTGCTGTTCCGTTCCCGCTTCATCTCGTAAATCAGCGGAGTCATTCCATAAATCCCCGCGTCACCGGAACTGATGACACAAACCGTTTTTCCTTGTTCCGCCAATTCAAATGCCTGTTCCGCACGAGTACGTTCCCGTTTCATGCCCGTATCTATACATTCTGTTTCAGGGTGGAGATAAGGTTGGATAAAACGGAAATAATATTTATATCCCACTACTACATCCGCTTCGCGAACCGCCTCCAGAACCGCAGGCGTAATGTCTTGTTCGCTGCCCGGTCCGATGCCGGCAACTATTATCTTTGGCTGTTTCATATCGCTTATATTTCTATCGTGCAAAGATACATTCTATTCTCTAAATTTCGGGTATAAAAGGGTGTAAAAAGGGCTACACCCTTTGCCTGGAATGGTGTAGCCATCCGGGGCAAAAGGTGTAGCCATAAGAGGGAAAGGGTGTAGCTATTTCAGCAACGCCTCAATGTGTTCCATATATAATTTCCGGATAGCGGGTTGTTCGCCCAGTCCCTGCATACGGACATTGGCCTGATAACCTGCTTTTTCCATTTCCGGTTTCCATACTCCGACGATGTCTTCTTTCGTATGATTACCGCATACCAGCAACAACGGTATCAGTGTCACTTGTTTCGGGCGTGTCTCCTTCAACTGTGCCAGTGTAGCGTCCAGTGTAGGATAACCCTCGATGGTGCTGACGTGGAAGTTTTTCAGTCCGTGGGCTTTCATCATATAGTCCAGCATGGCGTAAGTGGCGGTACTTGGCAATTGATTGCCGTGTCCCACATAGATGACGTCCTCTTTCTTTCCGGGCTGTTCCTGTGTCAGAATTTCGATAACCTTTTCGCAATCTTCCACTGTATAAAGCAATGGATTACCTACTTTTATTTCTTTAAAGAAGGGCTTCACGCTCTCCGCATCGCGGCGGACGGAAGTCATTTCACTTCCTTCAATCAGTGTTGTACTCTGTATCAGTACATGCGAATATCCTTCGCTTCTGAGTTTCAGCAGTGCGTCTACCGGACTGTCTTTATGAACGCCTTGCTTCTCCAGCCTGCGCCGAACAATGGGAGAGATATACGCTTCGCGCACTTCAAACTGCGGAAAAGTTTCTTTTGCCTCACGGGTGATTACGTCGAGCGTCAGTGCACGCGTATCAGGATCCGAACTTCCGTAATGGGTAATGAGAAGGGCGGTCTTCTCCCCCTGTGCAGAGGAGAAGAGAGCCACACTCAGTAAACAAAGAGTGATGAAAAGATGCTTCATATCAATAATAAGTTGTTATGCGTTAATTCTTTAGTTTTAAAGTCAGACTCACCACTAACATACGTCCCGGTGAGTACAGGGTGAAGTTCTTCGTCAGAGGTCTCATATCTCTCTTGTTGAAGATATTGTCGATACCGATACCGGGTTCCAGGAAGAAACTGCTGAAACAGTCGAAGGAGTGGCGGGTGTTCAGGTTCCAGATACCGTAACCCGGAGCATCTCCGTCGGCATCTCCCGGATAGTAGCATTTGCTTTGCAGACGGCCGTTCAGGTTGAGGTTCATGGTGTAGTCACCCCATGAATGTGCATAGTTTCCGCTGATGGTTGCCGTGTGACGGATGCTGCGTTGAATGTTTTGCCAGCCTTCTTCACCTTTACCACGGGCATAAGCGTAGGTATAGTTACCATTCAGCGTAAAGCCGGCGAACGGATTGCCTGACAAACTCACCTCAAAACCACGGACGGTAGCCTTTTCAAAGTTGATGTATTCTTTCAGGTTCACATTCTTGGTAGATGATAAGTCTGCCAGTTCGGGGAATTCTTCTTTCAGTTGCTGTTGGGCCTCAGCGGACAAATCATTGAATGCGGTTACTTTGGAAGACACCATATCTGTCAGATAATTCAGATATCCCGTAACAGAGGCACTGAAACGGTTGGTGCGGTACTCCATATTGACGGAGTAGTAGTTGCTGTGTTCAGGCTTCAGGTCAGCATCACCGATGGAGATAGTGTATTTGCTACCCATTTTCTTGAACATGCTGTAATACAATTCGTCTACACCGGGAGCACGGAAACCTGCTGCATACGTGGCACGTACGTTGAAGTTTCCAATATTGTACATGGCTGCTACTTTCGGGGTGAAACGTCCACCTGCCTGTTCATGATAGTCATAGCGTGCACCGACAATGCCCGTGAAGTGATCCCACAGTTTTACCTCATGCTGTCCGTAGCCCGACAAAGTATATACTCCCTTGTCTACATCGGCATCAGGACGAACAAGAATGTCCTTGCGGTAGTCCACTCCGAAGACAGTGGTACTGTTGGTGGTGAAACCGAAGATACCTTTCAGTTCGGCATCATGGAACTTCTGTCTTTTGGTGAATGCGTAGTCACCCGGTTGGTAATCACCGGCTGCCAGCATGTATTTGTAGCGCGAAGTATAATTGTTGCCTACATAATCCAACTGGATGGAGGAACGTTTATTCAGTCTGTACTTGGCTCCTGTACCCCAGTTGTAGCCTTCGTAATGCGTATTATAATCATTTCCGCCTGTCATGCCGTCGCGTTTGGCGGGACGGTCGGTCATACGCCAGTAATATCCGCCATTGGCATAGAACGAGAGTTTTTCCGTAGCATCGTAGGTGAATTGCTGCGAAAAGTTATTCATGCTGTAGCCGATGGAAAGCTGATCGAGGGTTTCAACCAGGTCATCATTCTTGTCTACGGTCAGGCCACTGTTCTGCCAGCCATCCGAGTGATCGTATTTATAAGCAGTGTAAGAAGCGAGCTTTCCTTTGGCAATGTCCAGGTTGAGGCCTTGTGAAAACTGATTCTTTCTTGTATAACGGCTGTTGGTGGTGAAGGATATTTCATCTTTCGGCTGGTTGGTGATGATGTTGATAACACCGGCAATCGCATCCGAACCATAGAGTGAAGAAGCTGCGCCGTTTAAAACCTCGATACGCTTCACACGGCTCATGTCTATCTGGCTGATGTCAATATTACCGCTGATATCTCCCGTCACTTTGCGTCCGTTAATCAGTATCAGTACATATTTATTGGAAAGTCCGTTCATCATCAGATACGAACCCATCGCATTCGGAGAGAAGGAGAGAGAGGGAACCATCATGGTCATGGCCTGTTGGAAATCCGTGATTCCGGCACGTTTTATTTCGTTGGCGGTGATGACGGATACCGGTGCCGGAGTATTTTTCAGTCGCTGATGCGTACCCGTACCGGTTACTACTACAGGATTCAAATCCACAGTTTTATCTACGGAAGTTTCACCTTTATCAGCCTGTGCCCATGCACCGGCAGCGATACTTCCCATTAAGAGAGTCGTTAAGAATCTTTGCTTTATCATAAAATTATCGTTTGTTTGGAAATGCAAAGATATGGGGAAGATGAGGGCAAGAAAATACCCACTGATGGGTATTTCTATTGTTAAAAACCCTTGTTTATAGGTATGGACTCTTTAACTTTTATTCAAAGGGTGACGGATATCTATTGTTATTCCGGAACATAGATAATTTCTCCACTTTCCAGTTGGTAGGCTACACCGACTTTTTTCCCTCGCTTGCCGGAAGTTTCCTGTTCCTCGCTGGGAGTGTATCGCTTGATTTCCTGTCCTTCTTTCGTAATGATTTCCATATTCTCTTTTCCGGGATTCTTCACCATAGTGAAGTCTTCTTTGGAAAACATTTCCGTCATGTTGAAGCGGGTAACGAGGGCAACCATCAGTGCGACGGCAAAGACCATGGCTACATCAAAAAGGTTCGCTACCGTACCCATTGGGTCGGAGTCCGTTTGGTTGTGGAGCAGTCTGTTTCGTTTCATATTTTTTTATGGGGCTGAGAGTTATTCATTGGTTTTGTTTCGCAGAGTCTTGTCCAGATATTCCAGATCATTTATTTCACGGGCATACCAGCGTTGTTTCACTTGCAGAGTGATGACGCCGACTGCGGCAATCACCATACCGACCACGGTGGTGGCAAAGGCTACCTGCATATTGTAAGCCATTGAGGAAATATCTCCTGTAGCCAGTCCGACAAGGGCGGGACCCATCGGAATCAGTGTTCCCATCAATCCCAGCATTGGGCCGAGTTTGATGAAAGTGCGCGAGCGTCCCAGCTCTTTTTCGGCGTCTACTTCGAAGTTGGCAAGCAGGCGTTCGCAGTAGGCGGCGTTATCACGGTGCTCGGCAAGCTTTTTCAGGCAACGGAGTAAAGGTTGTTTCCCGGTTTGGGGCAAGCTCTGCAACTGTTCGTTAATGTTTTCAGGAGTGATGGTTTCCAACATCTCGGAGAGTTGCTTTTGTAGTTTCATCCGTTGGTAGAATTCTCCGAAGAAACCTCCGGCAAGGATAATGGCGCGGAGGAAGAACAGGAGTAATAATACGATGACTGGAACAAGTAGTCCGTTGGATATCCAGAAGAGTGAGTTTGAAATGGTTTCCATAATGATATTTATAATTTTAGTAGTTACTGTTTATTTAGTAGCCGGTAGCTATGATGCCCAGTACGACTATGAATATGTTTACAATAAAAAGGATTTCAAGGCGCAGGGCTTTATCTCCCAATAGGATTTGTAGCAATCGGGCACCGATACCGATAAGTAAGAATGTGGTGGTGCTTACTATCCACGAGAGCATATTGAAATCAATGCCTGGAAAAGAGAATAATAATTCAGCCAGTACATAGCATAGTACGCCACCTATCAATAAACCGGGGTAAAGGTGGAGCAGAAATGTGACGCTTCGTTTGAATGCAGTGTCTCTTGTACACATTCCGGAGAAGCAGTCGAAGCAAAAGGTTATCAGGATGGCGGCTTCCAGTGTGATGCAAACAGATACATCCAGCATTTTCTCCCGGGAAGCAAAGAAGGCTACTATTGCTGTCTTAGATTGCTCGGTTACCCAAGGGGCAATGAGTAAAACAAATAGGGCACAACATAGTGCTGTCAGCCACGTTCCCCAACGGGGATAGAAGCCGACCTTCAGCAGGAAGCTGAGGGTGATGAAGATTGCTAATATGGGGATGACGTAATTCATAGTTATTGGGTGAGTGGTAAATTGTTAGTGATTAGTGTTTAGTGATAAGTGATTAGTGGCTGTGCTATTACTCCGCATGGTGCTAATCACTTATCACTAAACACTAATCATTATGAAGTTATTTACTTTTCCTTCTTTTAATTAATGCAACCAGTCCAATGAACACCACCAGTACCACGCCTCCAATCACTAATCCGTTTGTAGTACGTTTCTGCGCTACCTGTTCCGGTGTCAGCTTCTTTTCTTTCAATACTACATCTTTTCCATTGGCCGAAGCGGCTTCATATATTGCTTTCATATCCTGATTGAATTTCTGATTCTCTTTCACATCCAGATTATCTGCAACGAACGACTGTAATTTGGCATTGTCGCATACAAACTCCGTGCAGGCGGCACCCTTCTCACGGGTTATCTGTGCATGTAGTGCAGCTGTTTCTTTCAACTGTTTAGGGCTTGCTTTCCAATAGCCTTTCCGTGCACTTTCCAGCATCACCGCAGTCATAGCCTGATAGGATGCCGGATTCACCCGGAGAAAATAATCCTGTATTCCGAGTTTATTTTCATCCTGAATATACATCCGGTACAGGTCATTAAAAATCTCCTTATCCATTGCCGACGGACGCATTACATGCCAGCCAAAGATATTGCGGAAAATCTCTCCGAACATTTGTGCCGAACCTGCACCGCCTTTCATCCGTTCCTGTATGAATGTCGGATTCAGTATCGTAGCCCGCGTCTCCACAGCAATCGCCTCTTTGGTCTCCTGCATACGGCGGTTGGTACGATTACGGTAATCGGCCATATAAGCATCCGGTTCTTTACCCGTCAGTGTTTTTACAGTAAGAGATAATCCGCCGGTGAATTCATATACGTGGTCCAATGAAATAGGTCCCCACGTATTACTCTGTCGCGGTTGAATGACTACATCTGTTTCGGAGAGGGCGGAGGCAAACAAATCTTTCTGAACCTCTCCCCAGTTATTCTCATCACCATAAGCGGCACCCATATTATTGAGATATCCTTGGGCGATTTCCTTTTCATCCTCCCATGATCCACTATGCTCGGTATATCCCATGATTCCTGTACTGTATCCACTATTAACAGGACCGAATACACGCATCACAGACATTTCCCGTGCACGCTTTGGAGAAGTCCCTTTTTCCACCAGTAACTTTTCCTGTAGCACTGTTCCCGATGCCACATAGTTGGGGTATGCTTCGTCCTTTGCTTCCGACGCCAGACGAACCGCATCCGTCAGTAACTTCAGACGTGATCCGGCTATGTCGCGAAGCTGTCCTGAGACTTGTACCACTACATTAATACGTGGACGCCCCAGTTCTTCGCTGGGCACAAGTCTCAAATCTACTACACGTCCTTGTCCATCGCGTACAGGCTCCACGCCCAACATCCAGAAGACTTGTGCCAGCGTGGCTCCTTCGGTTGTGATAAATTCACCCGCCCAGAAAGTATAACTCACTTTCCGCGGATATTCCCCATGTTTGCCGGTGTATTGTTTCAGGGTTGCTTCCGCCAGTCGTTTTCCGTCTTCCCATGCACGTGGATTAGGGGTTGTTTCAGCATTTACGCTATACATATTCCTTCCTGTGGGCAATACATTAGGGTTCAATACCGGATCTCCACCCGGGGCAGGCAGAACTGTTCCTCCATTCAGACCGCGCACCATTGCGTTGAATTCATTGGCGGTAGAAGCTATTAGTTGTTCGCGATAGCGCAATGCGGGGCGAAGGTCCGGGGCAATGGCAGCCGTATCACGAGGCGGATTCTGTAACATAGCCGTCAGTCGTTTCTTTGCCGTTGGCAGATAATGGTGGGCTATATATGTAAAGTCTTGCAATTGTTCCGTAGTAATCTTGCCTTTATCCCGGTCAGCTTTGGCCGTTTCGTAAGCCAGGGCATCTGCACTGACGGCAAGGGTGGTTTGCAGTAAGTCACGTTCCGAATAAGGCTCACCCATCGTGTAGTATGCACCCAGCATCTTCTCATTAGCTATTTCTTCGGTAAAGGCATCCAGACGTTCCAGTTCTTCGGCAGTATAGGGTTTGTCCGGTACGGAATCCAGTTCCAGGTCCCGGTGAAGTCCCAGGCGAACAGTCTCTTTCTTGACGCGTATTCCCAGCATGCGATGTCCTTCCGTTCCTTCATCCAGAAGTTTATGAATATCTTCCAGTAATTGGTTATATCGCTGTCTCATGCCACTTTCCGCATACGGCGGAGTCAGATGAGTGACGAGTACAGCATGTGTACGTCGTTTGGCAATAATACCTTCTCCTACGTTTCCCGTAGTATAGAAATAGAAATGCGGCAGATTACCTACCAGTGCTTCCGACCAGTCTGCCTGTGATAAACCCACATTCTTTCCCGGAGTATATTCCAGGTTTCCATGTGTACCGAAGTGTATCAGTGCATCCGCTTTAAAACCTTTCTGCATATACAGATAAGGTGCTAGATAGCTGTGAGGCGGCGCTACGGGCATGCCATGTACCAGTTTGAAATCATCGTCTCCCAATGCCGGACGGGGTTGTGGAAACAATAACACATTGCCGAATCGCAGGCAGGCAATGGCGATACTGTCTTCCGTGGCTAATAAATTGCCGGGAGCGTCTCCATAACGGTCAGTTACTTCCTTGTACTTTTCCGGCAGGATCACTTCTTTTGCCCAGATTTCATATTGTCCGGTAGACAGCCATACAGGGTGTGCTGTTTTCAGGAATTGTTCCTGTGCCCCTTTGGCATACGAACCCATGACAGAGCCGTCACGGTATATCCTGTTTCCGAATTCTTCTACGGTGGCAGGCAGGTTGCTTACGTCATATCCTTCATTGCGCAAGCGTTTCAGGAAGTTATAAAGAGAAGGAATCACCTCCATGCCGCTTGCCAGCAAGGCATCTTTACCGGGTGTCTTGAAGTAACAGATGGCGACGCGTTTGTCCTTGTTGGATTTGTCGCGAAGGGACATATATTTGCTGATATGTTTAACTAAGGCATCCATCCGTTCCGGTTCCGGTGTGTGCAGAATATATCCTTCTTCATTCTCATTTTGTGTGGAAATACATAAGGGGGC
>VOFK01000099.1_pt1 | contig 141652 bp, 189 predicted proteins | sample 5384121 | NCBI WGS metagenome assembly VOFK01 (sample SAMN12384730, study PRJNA508395) | human gut metagenome | isolation source: healthy gut J | host: Homo sapiens
GAATCTTCCCTGCCAAGCTGTTCTTTTACATTGATCTCTTTATAATTTGGATTTACAAAGAGCCATGGTGTTCCGGTTGTAAATCCTGCCTGTGCAGAATCATCCCACTGCATTGGTGTTCTGGCATTATCCCTGCTGTTCTCATAGCAGGCTTCCATTGCTTCTTCTACCGTGCAGCCAGCATCGATTGCAACTGCATATTCATTCTTTGTACTAATATCATTGTAATCATCGATCGAAGCCATATGACAGTTACGCATACCGATCTCCTGTCCCTGATAAATAAACGGAATACCACGCAGCATAACACTGATCGTTCCCAGTAATTTGATTCCGTCTTCATTCTGAAGGTAATCCGGCAGATAACGGCTCGCACCTCTCGGCTCGTCGTGATTCTCTATAATATTTGCAAGAAAGCCAACATCTTCACATTCCTTCTGTGCATGGAAGATCACCTTTTTCAGATCATCAAATCCGACCTTCTTCGCATCGTACCAGCCATGATCGCCAAAGGTCATCTCATGCGCTGAGAAATCAAACATCGTTGAAAAATGTCCGTCGTCACCGATAAATTCTTCCAGCTCATCCTTCTTCATATTGAATACTTCAGCAACTGTAAACGCATCGTACTTTTCAAATGTATGCTTCTTCAGATCCTCTAACAATTCACCAACGCCATCGACGCCCTCAACCATACGGAAGATTCCTGTCATTCCATCTGGTCCGTCCGGCTCATAATTCGGAAAACTCAGATCTTTCTTGATATTGATGATCGCATCGATACGGAAACCCGCAACGCCCTTATCCAGCCACCAGTTGATCATGGTATATAATTCATTTAATACCTCAGGATTGTTCCAGTTCAGATCCGGCTGTTCCTTTGCAAACATATGAAGATAATAATAGTCCGTTCCTTCTACTTTCTCCCATGCGCTTCCACCAAAATAAGACCGGTAATTGCTTGGCGGATTGCCGTCTTTTTTCCCTTACGGAAATAAAAATAATCGCCATATTTACCCTCCGGATCTTTTAATGCTTTCTGAAACCACTCGTGCTGGTCAGAACAGTGATTAAAAACAAGATCCATAATGATATACATATCCCGCTTCTTCGCTTCTGCTAACAACTCATCGAATTCTTCCATCGTTCCAAAGATCTCATCGATCTTATAATAATCTGAAATATCATAACCCTGATCGACAAATGGAGACTGATAGATCGGAGATAACCAGATAATATCGATTCCCAGACTTTTCAGATAATCTAAATGATCGATCACGCCACGAAGATCACCGATTCCATCTCCATTTGTATCCTGAAAACTCTTTGGATATATCTGATATGCTACTTTACCATGCCACCATTTTCTTTTCATTATAAAAAAACCTCCTGTGTTCCTTTTTATACTGTCTGTATCTGTTCCACCATCGGATACAGATACTCGTTCTTTTTACACCTTAATTACAGTATACGGAATACAAAAAGAGGTTTTTCTATCTTTAAATTGACTATTTTATTGTACTATTTTGACTTTTTACGATATTCAGAAGGTGTCATGCCCTTCTCCTTTTTTTAAAGCGTCTGATAAAATATCCGATATTGTCAAATCCACAGGCAGATGCAATATCTATGATCTTATCCTCTGTCTCTGCAAGTGCCGTTGCCGCTTTCTCCACACGGATCATATTGATATATTCTGTGATCGTCTTCCCGATATTCTTCTTAAAATACCGGCAAAAATACTGTTCATTCATATTGACCAGCTCCGCCAGTTCGGACAAGCGGATCGGTGAACCGTAATGCTCCCCGATATACTGCAGCACCTTTTTCAGATTCTCTACCGTTCCGGATTCTTCCCTGCCTTCCATAACCTGTCTTGTAAGCAGGTCATACTTATATGCAACTGCGATCAACTCTAACATCTTTGCCTTGATATTCAAATAGAGCATATTTTTCTGTAGATTCTGTTTCGGTTCTACTGCCACGTTCTCACGCATTATTGAAGAATCCGTATGCTGCCCTTTCTTCGTACCATGTTCTTTCATCTGCCTGAGCATCTGTTCAATCTCTTTATAACAGGCACTCAATTCCTCAAATGCCGCATCCCCGTTCTGGCACAGAACCGGCATCCGAAGCTTTCCTTCTGCAAGCGGGCCAAGCACCTTCGCCTCCGCCGCATCATACCGTTCAAAGCACAGGATATCAACAGGGAACACAACCGCACTTTCTATACCATCCTTTTCCAGGATCAATGCATGCAGTTCTTCCGGATGGATGCACATAAATGCCGGTGCATGAACCTGATATTCCTTTGTATTTATCCATACCGGGAAATCACCTTTTTTTGAAAATAGATCCATTCCATTTCCTCATGCCAATGCGGAACCACATGCCACTCATTTTCTCCGTTCCATTCGTACAAAGCAACCGGATACTGCACCGTTCCATGTGTTCTATTCTCTTTTTAACGATGTATTTGCCATTTCCTGCTTTTTTTCATGCTTTGGTCCTTTCTTATTTTATGCTGGACATCTTCTATATTTCATTATACACTTTTCCTACATGGGGACAAATGGTTTTATATCGTACATCGCATTTCTTTTTCTTATAATTTTCCCCCATATTACCCAATATATAAAATATTTTTATCAGGAGAAAAAAAGAATGAATATACTCCCACCAATATCAAATATAAAAACGAAATCATCCGGTTTCAGAACCGGATGCCACTCTGTTTCCAAAGGGAATCGGGGTTCTGGCGGCAGGAATTCTGTCTGCATCTGTATACACTTGCGAGATCAATCGTACACCAAGATTTATTTTCCTTGGAATCGGTATCGTACTGATCATAATTGCCGTTATATTACTGATACGCTATATAAAACAGGTGACCGCATTTAAGAAATACAAACCTGCATGGGAAAAACACAAAAGCATTTATGATGATTTTGCCATAGAACTGAATCACTGGTATGATTCCGGACTTCCGCCAAAGAGCTGTGACGGCGATACCTCCTACGCCCTCCGTCTGCAAAGAGAACGACTGGGTCGCAAAGGAATCCGCATGATCCACTACACGGCACCTGCCAAAGAGACTCCCGGAACCACATATTTTTCAAGAAACACCGCATGGTATACCGTTGACCTGATGAATGAACATATCACCAGACGACTGCGGTTTGAGAATTCATCCGGCATCATATATGACCGGGATTCCGATGATACGATGTATGAATCTGTTGTCCACACACCAAATGAAGCCGAGCTTCATCATATGACAATGACCTGCCCGAACTGCGGTGCCGTAAATCCGGTTTCCGCTCTGACACAGGGCTGCCCTTATTGCAATACCGTATTTCAGGTCAAGGATCTGTTTCCACGTATCACAAATACATATTTTATCCGGGATAATAACAAAATGAAAAGAGGAAATATCATATGGTACACGATACTGGTTGTTTTTCCTGCTCTCTGGTGATCCCATGTCTTTCCGATCCGGATACACCGATTCCTGCAGGACTTTTCATGTCGTATTTTATTACTCTGATCGGGGGAGGATTCTGGGGACTTATTCTTTCATCTGTCCTTGTGATGACAAAACAGTTCAATCGGGATGGCCGAAAACGGATTCCTTTCTGGTCCTATGTAACAACAAAAAAGGAAAAATCAACCGGGCGTTTGCACCATATGATCCGTATTTTTCTTTTGAGAAATTTGAAGGTCAGATCATCGCGCTGGTTCGTATGACGGTTCTTGCCGATCAGCCGGAAAATCTTGCCTTCTATCGTGGTGCTTCCTTAAATCCATACTTTCGGGACATTATCGAAATGACTTATATGCATGCACTGACCGTTAACGATATCCACATGGAGGGAAGCAGCCTGTGTCTGAATCTCCGTACCTGGTGGATCAACTACAGCGAACAGAATGGTACGGTAAAACGTCGTGGTGACTGTATCGACATCACCCTCCGGAGAAATACCGCCTACATGGAACCGCCCGGCTTCTCCATTACCTCTGTCCATTGCCCGAGCTGTGGCGCAAGCTTCGATTCCGTACGCCAGTGCATCTGCCCTTACTGTGGCAACGAATATCATATGGAGAATGCTGGATTTATTATTGAAAAGCTGGAGCTGTCTTAGTGACTTTCTCCACATACAATACGAATTTCTCTGAAAAGGCTCATGATATTTTTTCTGTTCCTGCTTCATATAAAACTTTATCTATCAGACAAGCTGATCCCTGAATTCGTCTTTTAATTCCGACAGGATCGTATCCATACGCCTGTCATAATCTTCAATATGTCCATGAAGTCGGTTATAAACCGCTTTCTGGACTTTATTGTAGATTGGAAGCTCCCGCACATCTTCTTTAGAATCTCCGACTTCACTCATCAGATCCTCTAAAAAGTTCGCAGGAAGTCCTCGTTTCTTAATCTCTTTTTCAAGTGTCGCAGTATATCCACTGTAACTGCCAGCACACAGAAATATTCGATCAGGGATTCCTCATTCTTATTTAACGAATATGCCTTAATAAAATAGCTCTTTGCTTCATCAAGCTGAAGATTTCCGGCCAGAGCAACTGCTTTATTATGATATACATTTCCGAGGAATTCATCCTCCTGTTTTTCTTTTTCCAGATAGCAGATGACCTCATCATAGATCGCACCCGCTTTTTATATAATGCTTGTACCGCAGATATCCATCCGCCCGCAGCTTCTCGACTTCGTATGATTTTAACGTACGAAGCTTCTGGCATTCCGCCATAAACTGCCGTACTTCTTCACTGCTGTAATATCCGCCATACACAAGAATCTCCACCATGATATCCTGAACAAATGCATGCTTCTCAAGTAATGTATCGATCTTATCCGCAAGCTCTGTGAGATCAAGCTCTCTTCTAATCCATGCCGACAATCTCGCCGTCACATCTTCTTCCCCAACCAGCACCATATTATTATACAGGTAGTAACACAATTCCTCGTAGGAATATACAGATACCTTGGTATTCAGGAACGTATATGGATTCTGTGCAGTTTTTGTATTACATACAATTATTTTTCCCATTTCAGGTCAAATTCCTTCCTATATATCTTATTTGTGGTCGGGAACATCGTTCCAAATCCTTCATCCCTGATAACAACCGCTCCCTTTTCCGCACTGTAGAATTCCGCTTCCAGTGAGATCTTGGTCGTCTTCGGCGGACGCTTCGGCAGTCCGTGGATCTCGATATGCTCCTTATCATAATCTCCTGTCAATATGTTGCGATAGATCAGCTCCACCTGATTTGATTCGTCCGGCAAGATATATAATTTTTCCCTTTGTGTGGAACCATTCCTGTCCTCCTCTGGTGATCGGCACAAATGTCTTGCTGTCATCATTTAAACTGATACCTATATCAAAGCCAACTGTATATTCCGACCGGATCAGATAACGATCAAGCACCTTGCTGTGCCGATCGCCAAATGCCCGGTAGCAGGCTCCCTTTGTATAGATATTTTGACCGACAAATACCCGTCTTCCCTGACAGAGGATCGTCGCCGACTCCTTCAGCCAGTTATCCGCAAAGCCAATTCCGGTCAGAAACACCGAGGACACATAAGTCTCTGCCAGAAGCTCCTGACAGATCGCTGCGAACTGCTCATCCAGCTCCTCATCGTCCTTCTTAAACGCTGAAAATGTCAAGCGGTCTTTCAGGTTTTGATGAAATACATCCACAATCTCCGGTGATTTGTTATGCGTAATATCGAATCTGTAATAATCAAGCCCGCTGCTGTTAAAATCAAACAGCACCACACTGTTATTTCTTAACGACTCCGGCTGATTAAAGATGTAATAAATTCCACTGTCTATATGGCTTGTGATCTCAAACTGTTCATCACTTAAATGAAGCGCTCCCTGTAACTCCTGCACCGCCTTAATGATATGAATATCGGCATCTGCGATCGTTACTACCAGCCGCCTGATCTCATTAGCTTTCAAACTGTTTTGTAAATTCCCGGATATGAAGCAGCAGCATTTTGACCAGAAGGTCTTTTGCTTTTATAACTTGTTCCATAGATCTCCGTGTCCTCGTTGATAATCGTCTTCTGGTAAATACGATCAACCATCACGCCATCTTCCTTGAACCGTTTCCCTGCAGCCACCGCCCCGACACTCCAACCGGATTCATCCTTTGCTCCGGTTCCGTCTTTATATTTATCTGTATAAAACATAATATTTGGAAGCAGATATGTATCTTTGGAATCACTGTGACAGATTGATTCCGGTACTCCTTCATCCAGCTTATAATAACTTAACTGTGTATACTCCGGACTCAGATCCAATCCCAGATATAATGGATGTTCCGTCATGTTATCTCCTCCTGTTTCTGCTGTCTTATAATAATATCAGATTCTCCTCAAAGAAATGTGTGTTATTCAGATAGGTATCCATCGCCTGGATCAGCTCCTGATCATTTCTTGTCTCCCTGACTGATCAGCATACTGTTGATCAGCTCAAATCGATTACTGTTCTTCTTATGACATGTTGTATTCTTTAAAATATCACTCTCAACGATGGATGAATTACCGCTCTCCGCACCATCAATGGAATATAACAGCGTCTCTCCGTGGAACACAACAAATTCCTTGATATAAATTCCCGGTATGATCTCATTCATTCGCTCCGATTTGTAATGTGCCATACTGTTGCTTTCCTGTCCGAAGCTGTAGCTTACCCAGATCTGTCTGCCGCTCTCACCCTTAAAGATCAGATAGGTCTTAAACTTCATATCATCCGGCAACGTTACAAAGGATGCAAATTCTTTAAAGAACGGCAGGATCTTACTGCTGTCTATAAAATGACGAACTGTATTCCGGATCCATTCCTTCTGTTCTGCCGAGAACCGTCCACCGCAACCTGCAAAATAAGAGAGCAGCGCCATCTCTGAAATCTCATCTGTAATGTTCTTCTTCGCCACCTCTTTATACAGACATTCCATGATATCCGCAGGAATCTTCAGATCCTTGATAATATACTGGTATGCACAGAACCGTAAAAAAGCCTTGACTACCATGCCCCTGCTTCTGCCTGCGTAATAAAGCGCAAAGATATCAAAGATTGCCTCTGTATAAGCATCCGCAAACATCATCTGTGCCAAGATATTCTCTGCAAGCATATCAATATCACGATAATTTGTGTTAACTGCCTTAAACAGCTCTGCCATTTCCTCTAACGAGCCATTATAGTTATTGATCAGGAATGCCAGAACCTTCTGTGTCGCATATCCTCTCCGATACAGATACACACAGATAGATAATAATACCCTGTCATCATCATACCTCTTATCGGATATTCCGAATTCTGCGATCCGTATCAGTTCATCCACATCCACATCTACATATCCAAACCGATGGATTCCGTTAAATGCCTGCTCATACATCCGTAAAGAAATGTAATATGTAATGATCCGGGAAGCGTCCTCTACTTCCACATAATCCAGATCAATTCGTGACAGATATTTATATAAAATATCCGCATCATAATTCTCATGATAATACTCAACCATATGGCGGAGTGCTCTCTGCCGGATCAGATAACTGATATTCGGGCAATTAGAGATGTCACGCGCCAGATTGATCTCGGATGCATCCTTATATGAAAAGCTGTCTATATCGTTATACTCAAATAATAACAGACGATAATCCTTCGGATTATACTCTTTACAGATATCCAGATAATTTTCTTCTCCGACAACCGGCTCAAGCCGGTATGGTACCGTATTGATATATCTGCAGCCCCCGACTGTCAAGGAATGTAATGATAGCGGATTCTGACACGATCTCTACATAAGCTTCTCCGTCAATCACATCCACCTGTTCACTCTTTTTTCCAGTTCCTCATGTGTTACAACCACTGATACAATATTCTTATTCCGACAGGTCAGCTTCTGCTTGAATATGATATTAATTAACTTTGATGCAAATTCCGGTTTCACACTCTCCGGCTCCAGAAATTCTTCATAGATAACCGTCAGATCATCACTCACTTCTCCATCAATGATCTTCTTCTCCATGAAGTTCTCGATTGACGGAATATACTCATGGAACACATTCATGTTCTGTGCCTTATTCATTATGACATTTGCATAGAGATATGCCAGTTCTTCATCATCTAACGTATTCTTGTAATTGAAATAACGGAGAATGGATTCCGGTATCGGCTGATACGTCTTCTTATCCATGCTCTTTAAGAAGCCCTCATACAAACCAACATATTTAATTCCTGCATTTGCCGCATCCTGATAATATACATGATACTCTTTATCACATTTTTTAAATCTGAGAAGGATTTCACATATCGTATCCAGTGTCATACGGTCATGCTTTGCTGCATAGATATTCTCCAGCATCTTGAATGCGTGAATATCAAAGAGCTTCATTCTTGCAGCCGTCTTTACGAATTCCATAATGACATCTTCGGATACAAATTCATGCCGCATACCCCATCGGATAGCTGAGATCTCAAGTGGTGCGATCCGTTTCATCATAAGCGGCTGCTTATTGAACATATCACATATTTCAAAGTAAATAACCGGGCTGTTTACACCCTCATTATATAATTTCCGGATATCCTCATAAAGGTTCCATTTATCCTCTGTATAACTGTAGTCCACAAATAACAACAGCCAGAAATAAAACAGCTTGTCCTTCTCCTGTTCCAGTCGTCCGCGGACAAGTCTTGCCGTGCTGTCGATCATGTCCTTATCCTTTGTCAAAAGTGATTTCAGATAACTGTAATAACACTTCTCCATGCTGCCTGCTTCGTTCAGATCGGCATCTGCATCGATACGGACAAATTCCTGTTTTTACATATTCTGTCTTGCCCTCTAACAGCTTCATATGAAGCAGTCCCAGCCGATAGATGTTATCCTCCGGTCTGTATTTGACCAGTGTTTCCAGTGCCTCTGTCGAACGTTTCGTGTAATCAGCAAGTGACATCTTATCCGTACGGAAATCAATGTATGCTTTTGCCAGTGCCTCATGACCTTTCTTGATCATGAAATTCACATGACGGTTCTTCGGCTCGGTTCTCTGAACCTCCGGCTTCTTTATGCTGACTTTCACGCTGATGTTCTGCAGGGTATTATTAAAATGGATATAACCTGCCGATACCCCTTCCGGGATCTTCGTCGGATCGATCAGGAAGTTCAGCTCATAATTATTTCCAGTGAAATCCTGACCTGTGATCCGGGTTGCTTCCGGGATTAGGAAATCGCTGTCTGATGTAATATAGGTATGGGTATAACCCCAGGTGTTCTTATTTACGGAGATCGTTGCACGAACCAGCTCATCCGGCATCTCGATCAACAGCTCACGCTGCTTTGCTGTCAGTGTAAGCACACGTTTCTTATGGGTATATACAAGGAATTCTTCCATTGCCTGATTGATGGATAACGATTTCTTCAGGCTCTCATAGACTCCCTTAGTGATCGCGTCATCCCCTAAAAAGGTACGCACGAATTCCGGGCTGTCAAAGATCTGAACTGCTACATCCCAGTGCTCCTCTGCGAAGGTCGCGAACTGGAACAGGTCCTCGATCCGTTTGTCTTCTACCAGAACATAAGGTGGAACAACCTCTACGCTGTACGGGATCTTATATTCTCCACCATCCGTTATGATGTTGATATGTCCTTTAAAGCTCTTGCCTTCTTCGATTCCGCGGGCATCAAAAGAAAAGGCAACCGTATTCCGTCTGCCTACAAATGTATGACTCTTGAAATCGAACAGGTATCTGCTGTCATATACCATCAATTTGATCGGTACATCATTCTTCGACACCACCTTAAAGGTTCCCTGAAATATGGAGCCGGCTTCCACAGCCAGTTCCAACTTTGCAATGGAAATATCAATATCCGGTCTTTCTACATTGAATTCTCCTCTGGCGTACTGTTCTACGATCCCTTTCATCTGGTTCTCCTTGCTTTCGTAATCATTTTATTAAAACTCATGTATTTTTTTCTTGTAATTAAATCCCCGAATCGGTATAATTATATAAAAAAAAATATATATTTTGATTATAGCAAAATAAATAGTTTTTTGAAACATTATATATGGAAAAAGAGGAATTTTTTATGGGAAAAAGTACGTCACATCATTCTGGGAGCAATCTGCTCTCCCAGAATGAATCTGTAAGATTTGACCTGAACATGAATCCGCTCGGGGTTCCGGATTCTGTCAAAAAATGTCATTCTTAACAGTATCGAAGATCTGAAGCGTTACCCGGATGGCTCATATACGAGATTAAAAGACAGTATTGCAGGCTATTCTGGTGCGGATCCGGACGATATCATTGTCGGAAGCTGCTCATATGAATTTATCAAACTCCTGATCGAATTCAACAGTCCAAAACATGCTGTCCTTCTTTCACCGGGAGCACAAAATTATGAGAAGATCCTGAAAATGAACGGCTGTGATATCACATATTATCAAAGTTATCCGAAGAGGAAAATTATGAACTGGATATTGCGGATTTCATCTCTACGTTAAATGAGTCCATTGATATGGCATTTATCTCGAATCCAAACGGAACAACGTCACAGGTTATCGACCGCGAATCTCTGGAATTCATTGCAAAGATCTGCGCAGGAAATGATATTGCACTGGTCGTTGATGAGGAGTATATGGATTTCGTTCAGGATAAGGATGATTGCACCGCTATTCCGCTGGTTAAGGAATATGACAATCTCTACGTTCTCAGAAACACAAGTAAATTCTTTGCAGTACCCGGTCTTCGATTAGCCTATGCGATCACATCTAATCCGGTTTTTAAAAAGACAATGTCAATCACCGGTTTTCCTTATGCGATCAACGCACTTGCCGAGGCAGCCGGCATTGATATGTTCAAGGATGCTTCCTACATAAGTAAGACCCAGACACTGATGAAGACAGAACGGAATCTCGTCTATTCTGCACTGGCAAGCCGCAAGACGATTAAGCTCTATAAGCCGGATGCAAATTTTATTCTGGTTAAATTATTAAAGACCGATATTACTGCTCAGACAGTTGTGGAACATTGCCAGAGTAAGGGATTGTATATCAGAAGCTGTGCCGACATCACAGGATTGGATAATTCTTATATCCGCTTCTGCTTCATGAATCCGGAACAGAATGATCTGGTCGTTAACACTATTTTAGAGGTTGTATAATAAATTATATATGTTATTTAAATGAAAGGGTGGTACATACATATGAAACATGAACCAATGAAATTAACATCTTCTTACAATAATCAGTTATATATCAAAGTGATGAACGGTCACTTTGCTACAAACCATTCTCATATCAACCAGTATATCGATATGACAACCTTGAAGGTCAGAGGCACTATGGCTGCTGCCGCTGCCAAATCCATGGGAACCGAATATATGGCATCAACCATCGTTGACACGATCGTCTGTATGGACGGAACTGAAGTGATCGGTGCTTATCTGGCAGAAACCTTAAGTCAGAACGGTATCACTTCCATGAACCAGCACAAATCCATCTACGTTGTTACACCTGAGGTTCACAGCTCCGGCCAGTTGATCTTCCGTGACAACCTCCAGCCAATGATCGAAGGCAAGCATGTGCTTCTTCTGATCGCATCTGCTACAACCGGTAAAACGATCAAAAAAAAGAGTCTGAGTGTATCAAATACTACGGTGGTTCTATCGCAGGTATCTCAGCAATCTTCTCTGTTGCAACAGAGGTTGACGGCTATCCGGTACATGCACTGTTTACCGAAAAGGATCTTCCTGATTACAAGACCTATCCTCATGATCAGTGTCCAATGTGTCAGGCCGGAAACCGCATTGAAGCCATTGTTAACAGCTATGGTTATTCTGAATTATAATTTATAGTATTTAAAATAGAAGCCTGGGAGAAATTTCTCCCAGGCTTCTATTTTTATCATTATCAAAGAATGGTAACGCCTATAAACTCCCGGCTGATCGCCGAAATCACACCACTTAGCTGTGGTAATGAGAACGTTTATAATGTACGATCAGCCCTGCTGCCGCAAGGATCAGTATCACCACAATCGCCCACACCTGCGGCGTTACATCCTTAATGTTATAGCAACGGACATTGATCCACATCTGATTGATCCGTTTGCTGGCATCTGCATCGAAGTACTGCATGATCGCACTTCGCTCGATCGCCGCTTCGTCCGGATACTGGGCATAGAGCTGACGTCTTGTCTGCTCCTCCGGAGCTGTTATGATGTAATCAGGATCCGAATTATCACCACTGAAGAAATAACCAAGCGGATATTCTGTTGTATCTTCTTCTCCATCTTCCGCACCATAATTCCAGTTCAGATAATCAAATACTGTATTATCATCTTCGCCTCCTGCAATAACAGAAGTATATCCGATGTAGTACATATTTCTGACTGCATTGTCCGGTCTTGAAAGAAAGTTCACAAAGCTTTCTGCTACCTGTTGTTTTCTGGCATCTTCATCGATACCATCCTTTAACATCACCCAGCCATCAAACCAGAGATTGGTAGATTCCTTCGGCACGGCGAAATCAAGATAAAGATCATCTTCTTCTGCCTGATCCATCGCATAAACCGCATCACCGGACCACTGATAATTTGCAAGCACCTTGCCGGATACCATATCTGCCTTACCACTGTCTGTCTCAAAGGAATATACATTGTCCTTCATATCCTGAAGCAGATCCTGCACTTCCTGTATCGTTTCCGGGCTGACATCATTCATTACCCGAAGCAGATCATCATGATAAGTATCTGCATTTATGAATTCCTCTGATGTCAGTTCGTCCTGCTTCAAAATGCCAAGTGCCGCAAAATAAGAATCACGCACATTATCCTTGATCGTAACCTGACGTGCAAACTTCGGATTATTCAGGATATTCCATGTACCTGCTTCTTCCTCTGTTATCTTCTCCGGATTATATAAGATACCGGTTACACCCCACATATATCCGGCTGCATATTTGCTCCAGCTCTCACCATTGATCTCATTTTTCATCAAAGGTCTGTCTGATATATGGAGATACTCCCTTTGCATAATAATTTTCCTCTATACTTGTGTCATAAAACGAATCCGAAAAACGGAACTACTTTTTTCTTCTGCCATCAACTTCATGATCATGTAGTCGGATGGACAGACCAGATCGTATTTATCACCAAGGGTAAGCATGTTATAAAGGTCTTCATTTGTTCCAAAGCAGGAATATTCCACCTTTACCTTCTGACCATATGTCTCATAGTACCAGTTCTCAAAATCTGTCACCATGGAATTCTCACCGAAGATCTCGGTTCCATCTTCCAGGTCGATCACTTCGTCCTCATCCCATTCTCCAAGGTCGATATATTCTTCCCAATTGGATACACGAAGCACAATTGTATCATCCGACTTCTGTACATCGGCAGCATCTGTCTTTGCTGCATCACTTCCTGTATTATCTGATGCTGCAGGATACTTCTGTCTGATCCTGCACATTGTTATCTGCCTCCGCATGTACCAGATAAGCCGCAGGTGTAAGCATCATAAGTCCGGCACAGAAGCCGGCAAATCCTTTGAATAACTTCTTCTTATTCATATCTGCCACCTGCCTTTCCGGCTCTCGCCTTTGCCTTTGATGTCATATTCATACCAACAACAATCAGTATAACGATCACGAAGATCACTGTTGATAACGCCCATAAAGCAGTCTTGATCTCTGTCTGAGAACCCTTGGTCGCATTTACGACATAAGTACTGATCGTATCAAATGTAGCCGGCTTTGTATAACTCGCAATGAAATAATCGTCTAATGACAAAGTAATTGCCAATGCAAATCCTGAAATCACACCCGGCAAGATCTGTGGAAGGACTACTTTTACCAGTGCGGTAAATGGTGATGCACCCAGATCCATCGCAGCCTCATACAAGCTTCCATCCATCTGCTTTAGCTTCGGTACAACTGACAGATAGACAAATGGTGCAGACAGCACGACATGTCCGACTACCAGCGGCACATAGGATTCCTTACTGACACCAAATACTACGATCAGCAAGATACAGATTGAAAAACCGGTTACAACATCTGCATTTACAACTGGAACCTGATTCATCGCAGATACGATCCCCGATGCAAGTTTCTTGGAATAAAATGCACCGACCGCACCCAGTGTTCCAAGCAATGTCGCAATTAACGCTGATCCAACCGCAAGAAGAACCGTACCCCAGATCATATCTGCAAGCTCAGGCTTGGTAAATAATGTAACATAATTCTGAACGGAAAATCCGTGTATTGTTCCGATATTTGCCGAATCCGTAAAACTATAAACTGCAAGGATCAGAATCGGCAGATAGAGGATCACCAACATCAATATAATAAAAGCAACCCGAAATCCTTTTTTCATTATAACAATGCACCTCCTCTGTTGTTGTCTTCTCCCTCATATTTATTTGTAAAGAGAGTAAAGATTAATATGATCAACAGAAGCACCAGTGCGATCATGGATCCATTGTGCCAATCGTATGCAGCAAAATAGCTGCCTATCAGGCTACCCATAACATAAGTGCTGTTATACAACATATCCAATACAACATAGTTCGTCATAGACGGAAGGAATACCATCACGATACCACTGATGATACCCGGAACAGATAATGGAAGCGTCACCTTTAAAAATGTCTGAACAGAACTTGCGCCCAGATCATTTGCTGCTTCTAACAGACTGTTATCTAACTTCATCAATGTTGTATAGATCGGCAGAATCATAAACGGAAGAAAGTCATATACCATACCGATCACGGAATTCAAAAAACGGATAATATGCCAGATTATGCTCGATCAACGTCAGGACTTCCTTTAAAGCAGTCAGTCTTAACGTAAAATTGATCCACATCGGAAGAACGAAGATCATAACAATGATTGACTTTTTTCTTCCATTCACTTCTGGCAAGTATATAGGCGATCGGGTACGCCAGTAACAAAGCTGCTGCAGTCGATACACAGGCGATCGCAAAGCTGTAGGCAAGGGTTCCGATCGTGTTCGGACTGGTGAAGAATCCTGTCAGGTTCTCCAGCGAAAACTGTCCCTCCCCATTTGTAAATGCATAATATATAATGACTATAAGCGGTGCAACCACAAAGCATATCAGGAACAATGCATATGGCACACACAGTTGTTTTCTGGAAAAACGTAATGTACTCATCTCTGTCTCCTTTTTGCTTTCGGTTATTTCTTAAGTTCAAAGTGGATCTTATCCTTTGGAATCACAAGGCTGACAAAGTCATCCATATTCCAGAGATATTCATCGTGAACAATGAAGTCTTCCTCATTCTCCGTACGGACTACATAGCTGTAGTGGTCTCCTTTATAGATCAGGTTAATGATATGACCGGATATGATACCTTCCTCCTGATCATCACTCATCGTAATATCATCCGGCTTGATCGTTAAGATCACCTTGAGCCGCTCATTGATCGATGACATCTCCGGACGCATCCATTAATACACCATCCTCATAATGAGACGACGGAACGATCTTACTCAGATCACACTCAAGCTCGCCATCTAAGAATTCCAGCTTATAATATTTGTCAACTCCTGTCTCGATGCGGTTCAGTGCTTTCTCCGCAGGCATAACATGAATGCCATCCGGCTCTACGTTAAGTCCAACCATGTCGCCTACCTTTGCAGACTTTGTGGACTGTATCACGATCTCATTTTTACCGGACTGTACTGTGATCTCATAATGAACACCCTTGAATACCACAGAGATAACCGTTCCTTTTTACTGCTCCCTGCTCCGGCGACACGATCAGGATATCCTCCGGACGCACCACGACATCCACCTGTGTTCCATGCTCTACATCATCCAGGCATTCGAATTCCGCACCACAAAAACGAACCTTTAATTTGCCTGTCATGATACCATTAAAAATGTTGCTTTCTCCGATAAAGTCCGCAACGAATGCATTCTTCGGCTCATTGTAAATATCCTCCGGCGTACCAATCTGCTGGATACGTCCTTCTGACATTACAACGATCTTATCTGACATTGTAAGCGCTTCTTCCTGATCGTGGGTTACATAAATAAAGGTAATTCCAAGTCTCTCGTGCATTTCCCTTTAATTCGAGCTGCATCTCTTTTCTCATTTTCAGATCCAGCGCACCAAGCGGCTCGTCAAGCAACAGAATCTCCGGCTCATTTACCAGCGAACGTGCGATTGCAATTCTCTGTTGCTGTCCACCGGACAATGTCTGAACGCGTCTATCTTCAAACCCTTCAAGATCTACCATCTCAAGAGCTTTTTTTACTTTCTTTTCAATCTCAGCCTTTGGAAGCTTTTTCAGCTTCAGGCCAAATGCGATATTGTCATAAATATTTAAATGTGGAAACAATGCGTATCTCTGAAATACCGTATTGATCGGGCGCTTATTTGGCGGCAACTTACTGATGTCCTTACCATTTAATAAAATCTCCCCCTCTGTCGGCATCTCAAAACCGGCTATCATTCGAAGTGTGGTCGTCTTACCACAACCGGACGGCCCTAAAAAGGTTACAAACTCTCCACGCTGCACCTCCAGATTAAAGTCATCCACAGCCGTAAAGTTATCATCAAAATTTTTTGTGATATGCTTTAACTCGATAATGTTTTCCAATTATTTATACACTCTCCTTTTCAAGTTATTTATAATTTTTATCATTAGACAAAAATCAACTAATTCTAACATATCCGGGAGAAAATTAATATATATTTCGTGTTATTTTTCTTAGGTTTTGTGTAAATTTTACATCTGAAATTTCATCGTCTGAGAACTGACGCATACAACCTGACCAGATCTGTCTTATCGCCGAATTGAGGATGAACCGAACCGTAATCCGTCTCCTGGATCCGGACATTTTTATTCGCTGTCAGATTACTCAGATGCACGCTGGAATTCAGCCGCCCGTACCAGCCTTCCGGAGTCTGCGTAAGCCCTGTGACTGGAAGCTCAGCCAGCAATTTCTCTAATAATGTGTCCTTCCCTGACGGCTGCAAAAAGAAATATCAGCTTCAACGCTCACCACCTCATCAATATTCAGATCATCATAGAATGTATGAATCCGGTCAACTGCTTCTATATTATCCGTATGAAAGATCAGATAACTCTGACCGGTATTAGAATCAACAAGGAAAGTGATTCTCCAGAGCTCACTTTCCCCGTTGCTTTGAAATGTTGTTATATACTCATCCTGTCCGGTGACTGTCAGTTCACCGGAAGTTAGGCAAAAATATTCAGCCGTATTTAACAGAAGATTTTTTATTGCTGTCGGCGTCAGATGAGAATGAGCCACCTGGTACACGCCCCATGCACTCACATCCGCATCGATCTGCATCTGTGCATCTGCCTCCTGCACTCCGGCAAATACTTCTTCAATGTTCATTTTCTCATTTATAAAAAATTGCAATGCTGCTGCGATCCAGGACAAGCAGCACCATGTAAATCTTCGCCGATCTTTTCATGTATACATCCACCACCCTTTTTCTATATTCTGGACAATATCATATATTTTTTATGCTCAGCGAAATATTTTTACCTTACAGATCATTCCTTTATTATAAAAGAAAATGCTGTCAGACATATTAATGCCTGACAGCTCATCGACTACAGAAATCTCCAGCTCTCTATTTTATCTTCATCTTCTTTGTAATTCCCTTTTTTAACAGGAACTTCTTATATACCATCTTCTTTGCTTTTGGGATCTTGATCGTTGCTTTTGTATAGATCTTTGAAAATGCTTTAGAGCCAACAGTCGATGTTGTTAACTTTGTTGACTTGATCGTAATGGTCTTCAGATTTGTGCATCCATAAAAAGCATAATTTCCAATCTTGGATACATTTGCACCGATCGTTACTTTTTTTCAGCTTCTTTCTGTTTACAAAGGCACGGGATGCGATCGCCGTTACCTGATATGTTTTCTTTTCCAACCTTCACAGTCTTAGGAATTGAAAGTGATGTGATGGTATTTGAAGTAACTCCGCCAAAGGCAACCGTCTTTGATGATGTAATCTTATAGATCATCTTATCCTTGATATAGATATCACCCTTCCGGTATCCACTCTTCTGTCCATTATCAAATGACTCTGTCTTGTCGGTTTTGAAGGTCTTTACGTTCCTGGCTTTTGTCTGTACCTTGGATAACTGATATGGATTGATCTCGACAAATACCGGTGAATCGTTATTGGTTACATACCATATAACCGTACCGGATTTGGTTACAACCGGCTCACACATCGCAAGTGCCAGTGGAGAAGAACAGATCTCCGAGGTTTTATTTCCACTTTCATCCAGCAGCACCATCTTCGTTGTATAAGTATTCTTCACTGTATTCTTTTCTTCCCATAATAACAGGAACTGTGTTCCCGACAATTTTACAAGCTTCGGATTCATAACCGTGATCTTATCCTTCGCTGTATAGTTCGGTGATCCACTTTGCACCTGTCTGCAAATGTGTCTTCGATCCTGCATTCACATAGATATTTCTTACAGAGGTCTTTTTCGTTCTTGATGCCTGTTCCGGTCAGAATATAGTTATTGGTTCCAAGTTTCAGATCATTTAATGTATAACCGGTATAGTTATATCCTGTGTCTCCCGGAATCGCAATAACCGTTCCATACATGGACGGATCCTTTACCTGATCTCCGACTTTCGTTGCTGTAAGCGCAATACCCCTTGGATAAGCATCTCCCAGATCTGCACGATAAATGTACTTACCATCTGTTTCAATCTGCTGTGCAAATGAATGGCTGACATAACCCTCTGACAGATTCATAACATCATAATACGAATCTGCCAGCTTCATATTGCTCTCTTTTTACAACAAAGGTACAGTTCGCCTGATGATGATATGCGTCGCTGCTGGCAAACATCGTATGACAGGTGTGTATATATAATTTACCTGCTGTTTCTGTCATTGAAAGGTCCACCTGCATCAAATGGCATATATGTATTTGCTCCCTTGATCCGGCAGGCTCCGATCCGCTTCCAGTTTTTATCATACTTTACAACACGGATAACTTCCTTTGTCTTGCTCTCCTTTGTATTTGACTGTCCAAATACAAGATAGTTGTATTTCTCTCCATTATAATATCCGCCAAATAACGGGAGTTCGCATTTGATCTTTTTCCGGCTCTTTAACCGATAAGAAGAATCATAAACCTCGCGAACTACCGAACCTCTGATATACTCTACACGCTCAAAGGTTCCATCGGATCTTGCATTCAGATAAGCGGTCTATACATTTCCATATGTATATCCACTGTTTGTACTCAGATGCATGGTTGCTGATGCTGTACCGACTGCTCCTGTAGATTTATATGTATTACTGCTCTTTGACAATGTGGAATTTGTTACCTTGATTGTGATCGTCTTTTTCACATTGATCGGGTCTGCCTTGATCGTGATCGTTGCCGTTCCCTTTTTCCATGCATTTAAATTGCCATTCTTATCGACACTTACGATCTTTGGATCTGAACTTTTATAAGTATAGTCCAGAGCAAAGCCACCATTTGTACTGCAGGCGGCTGTTCCCGATGCTCCTACCTTCATACTGGCCGGTGCATTCACACGGAAGGTTGTCGGATATGTCCAGTCAAATGTTTCCAGATAATAATTGTCATTCTTTTTCTCTACTACTACACAGGTGGATTTGTCCATGAAAAATGTATAGACCGGGTACTTTGTCTGTAACCGTATCTTCTCTTTTTGCTTTGCTATGTCGTATTCTGTTAATACCGTCTCATCTGTTTTTACGATCAGAGACGTTGCTGTGCTGTTTAATGCACATCTTGGTCCGATGCTTGTAAGGTCAATATATCCATCGCCGTAATATGAATCAGCTGTGTAAAACGCCATCTTCAATGCTTTTTTTATTTGCAATGTTGATCGGTGATACGGATACACTGCTATCAATCAGGTTAATACTTGTAGAGCTCTCGGTTACATCATTTATATCATACTGCTTCGAATCTATCAGTACACAGATGTTCCCATTAAATGTAGACAGAGATACCAGATACCTGTCATTTAACATCCGGATCGGAGCCTTATGTGCAAACCATCCATCCTGGTAGAGATACATCATATTCTCTCCCTTGATCGTGATAGAATTATCGCTGTTTACCTTGCCAGCCTTCAGACTTGCCATGCTGTGATCATATCCCCAATATCTCCAATTCTCCTCTCCACGGTAATAAAATTACCATTGGTTTTATCAAAGCCCGCAAATTCGTATATACCAGTTACACCTGCAGTCTTGCTTAGTAATTTTCCTTTGGAATTGAACAGATACAATTTATCTTCATTGGTCGCAATATAGTATCTTCCATATGAATCGACTCCAAAAGGTAGATATCAGATTTGCCCAGTACGCATCAATATCCAATGTTTCAAATGCCTGCTTATTTACCGCTCCTGTTTTTAAAATTATAATTTGTGATCTCTAAATCACATGTATAATCATAAGAGCCGGATTTTTTTTTCGTTCTTCGTATATGATACATCCGTTTTCGCAAAAATATATGGCATTATCATCCATATAAGACTCTTCAACCCCTCGTTCACTTGTATATACCGTCGTATATGTATTCTTGGAAATATTATAGAATACGATCTCGTATGCCCTGTAATTTCCATAAACCTCACCTACTGTATGGACAAAATAAATTCCATTCTTCTCCGGTGAATACACCATATCATTGTAGGAGGTCGTCTCCCCAACCTTATCCGCATTCAGCTTTATCGCCTTTACAGCCGACAACTCCGCTTCTGTCTGATCTGATTCAGATACTGTCTGTGTCTGCAATACAGCCTTTGCAGAATCTTTCCTTTGCCTGTACCATAGCCGGACTTCCGATCAGTCCAACACAAGCGGCAATTCCAGCTAATGCCACAGTTAATTTCTTCCATTTTTTCATAGTCACTCGCTCCTTTTCATTTATATGATCTGTCTGTCTTTCCTCTATTCATCTCCGCAGATATTAAACATATTTTATCATTGCATTTACGCTCTGCACAATCACTAATCTATAGATGTTGTAAAAATTTTTTCTTTCTTTCCATATCGCGGCAGCAAAAAAACAGGTAGCCACCAGATCTTCGCAGATATGCATTCACTCTTTATCATGCATATCCAGACTGATAACCGCCTGTTTTTATTAATTTGTATTTAGTTAATATCTTTCAGGGAAAAACATATTTCTCCTGATAGTCGATCATCTCTTTGTAGATTCTCTCGCAGTTATTATGATCTCTGTAGTAGAAGAAGTCATCGGCACGTTTTACATACTCCGGCTTCATCTTACAATCATTCTGCATATACTCGATCAAGGTATCGATCAGCTCGTCATTATCATGACAGATCTCACCAAATGCCATTGTATCATAATGGAAGGTTCCCTCCTCATAATGCTGTGGTATATCTTTGTGCCATGGAGATATACCAATGGTTTTCTCATATAAGCAAAGTCAAACTGGATACCAGAGAAATCCGTTACCATCAGACTGGATTCACAGAACATATCTTCATAGCTCATATCTCCAACTGCCGGAATGATATCTACAAAATCATTCTTATCAAAATCATCCACCTGTGAGCTCACGATCGGATGCAGAACATATTTGATCCGGTATCCATATTTCTCTGCCGCATCGATCAGACGCTTATCATTAATAAGTGCATTGAATACCTTGAAATATTCTGATTCCTTAAACAGCGGATTGTAATCACGCTGTTCGCTCTCACTGGTACGCACCGGCATTGCTGCCTGCATTCTCCATGTCGGACTGATCATAATCTGCTTCTTCGCCCGATCCTTCAATCCATCATAACGAGGAACGCCTGTCAGCTTCAATGCATCATAGCCGACATAATCATATACCGGACGAGACAGATTCTCGATCTCATACTTAGATGCGCAGAAGTAAAGTCTGAGATTATCCCGCAGACGATTCTGGGCGATCGCAATCTTCTGAATCGACATACCATGCTGAACACAGCAGACATGGAAATGCGGAAGGTCACGGATAAATGCCGAATTCTTCAGCTTGTAACCATTAAACGCATACACGGTCGAATTCGATATAACCATCATATCTGCATATAAGAATACCAGTCTGTGTTTTAAGGAATCACGCACCAATGGCTTGTAGCCCTCTTTCTTCAGACGCTTATAATCCGTACTCTTCTTATCAACCAGATAGTAATGCTTGATATCCTTGCTGTTTTGTGCACTGGCATATTTATACAGGTACTCGGATGAATCTCCGCCCTTGTAAATCTTATCAATATACATCCAGATCGGCTTTCTGGTCATGAATGGACGACAGATAAAGTACAGCATTCTGAATATCGCATACTTTCTTGTCCAGTTATTCTTCTTAAACATATCCTTCAGTAACTTAAGCTCTTTTACAAATTTCTGTGACTTGCTCACCTTACGGATCACCATACTTCTCCGCTCAGATGTCATCATATACTCTCTGTTATCTCCAAAGAACCAGTGGCTGTTCGTAAAGGCTCCACATACCCGACTGAAATGGGATGGGAAACTAAGGGTGATCGTCTCGATCTGCGTTCCGAATTTCGCCTCACAGGATATTGCTGTTTCATTTTTCTTTGCAACCGGAATACTCAGATGGAAAGAATGTCTCTTACAGATTGCTGCTCCAAATGCTTTTTGTCAGACCATATCGTCCGGTATATTCGATCTTATATTTGACATTGTTATATTTGAAATAAATCTCGTCCGCCATGGAATACAGGATTGGATGAACCGTTCCATCAATCTCCAGCTTACCAGCTCTGTAATTGATGAACAGGATATTGGTGCTTAAGCTCATAACTGAATTAAACAGGGTATCCCCGATTCCATAATAGATCTTTCCTGCAAGGAAAAATCTCTGGAACTTATAATCCTGTCCATTTCGTAAGATACCATATACCCATTTCATCGTATCTCCTGTAATACAATCTGCGATCTTATTCCGATTCAGCATGATACTCTCTTCGATCAGTCCAAGTGACCTGCCTATCAGTTCCAGATACTCTTCGCCATGGCCTTCCTCGATTACATGCTTATTCCGGTTGTCCATGTTGCCTTCAAATCTGGCATGTATGGAATACATGAAGTTATACTGGATAAATACCGGTATCCTTCCATATTTTTCTTTCATTTCTGTTAAGAACGGCATCCAGAATTCTGTAATAGAATCAAAATACCACTCCTGCATATACAATCCACGATAAAATGTAATATCATGCTCCTCATATTCATATGCTGTATATTCCACACCCGGAAGATATACGACTTTCATTTCTTCTGCTAAATAACGCAGGAAGAAATCACGTTCCATTTCCAGCCCCAATGAAGCATTCACGTTACGCTTCTTTTAAAATATCTGTCTTTAATATTGTTCCTGCAAAAGTAAATGGATAACAGTCGTATTTATTTTTCAGATCAATCACATAAAATGGTTTTAATTCCTTTTTACTGTCTGTGACTTTTAAGAAATTACGAAATGCACCTTTCGTTGCATTTGCAAATGTTTTTGCGACCATATATACATAATGTCCCGGGCAGATTGTAATTCCATTTGTAAGGATCTCTGCCAGATTCTCTGAGATCACATCTCCGGCTTCTATAAATGCACAGTAATCTCCCTCTGCTTTCTCTGCCATCTGATGATATGCTTCTGCCGGTGCAGTATATGCGGTATCGTCAATTGTTACCGTAAATGCAGGATTACCGATCCTGGTGATCACATTATTATACCAGTCTTTATCTGCTGTTACCTGACTGGTATTCAGCACAAACTGAACCGAATACTCTGCCATCTGTGCATCCGCAACTACAGTCTCTGATTTCTTTTCTTCTTTTCCTTTTCTCAGTCTCAGCATGCTTCTTCTTTTCACCCATGCTGATCTTTTTCCCGAGAAATATCATCCGCAGACAGATCACTGTCGCCAATATCAGTACTGCTTCCTTCTGCAGATGCCATACTGCCCTCCCCTGCTGCATTTGCAAATTCTTCACCGATCCGTACTTTATTATTCTTACCAAGTCCATATGCCGCCATCTTTTCAAATACTTCAATGGTCGCCTTGTTTAATTCTTCTTCTTCCGTTAAACAACACAAAATGGATAATTTCATCGTCCATCTCCCTCACAACTACTTTACTTTCTTCTATATAGTATCATTCATTTCTAGCATTTTACATACAGAGATTATTTTACCTAACTTTCTTCTATAACGCAAGTAATTGTTTTAATCTTGTATTCATTATTTTCTTGATTTCATTTATGATCTGTGCTATAAAGTAAACAGTGTTTACCATTTTAAACAGACAGGGAGTGAGAACAATCCGAGAAAGTACAAAAAGCAACAAAAGAAGCCATCCTTGCAAGTGCCAGAGATATCTTTTTTAGAATATGGATATCAGGAAGCCTCCATGCGTAAGATCGCAGCGCGAGCAGGCATAACACCGGGAGCGATCTATAAACACTTTTCCGGCAAAGAAGATATGTTTGAAGAAATTTTTTGCGGAAAGCGGAAATAAGCTTATGCTGCTTTCCGAATCTATGCTGCATGCAGATTTTACTTCCATGACAGATGATCAGTTACTTCAGGTCTTATATTCCGGGATATCCATCCGCACCTTTGAGCTGTTAGAGGATGACATGCAGTTATTTCACATGCTCTTAAAAATGACTCCGGTACATACCTGAGCCGTTTTCGTAAAATCTACATTGAACAATGCACCGGATTTGCAATGCAGTATTATTCCGAATTATACAAACGAGGACTTGCATCAAATCAATTATCAGAAAAAAAACAGTCTATATTCTCTCATCCTCTGAGTTCTCGATGGTCTGTGAAATAATCGCAGATGATTCCTGCAAAAACGGGATCACACCTGAGTGCAAACAGGCATTTTTTAGAAGCAATGAACATTCTGCTTCATGGACTGGAAGCAGCACTTGGAATAAAAAACAGGAGGAACCAAAACATGGAAAAAATTAAGATTGAAAAAGGAACCGTACAGGAAACATTATTAATTCCTCTATATGGAAGAAAATGTGCAATGGATCTCTATCCGGATCTCTTCATGGATCATGACTGCCAAGCGCTTTTCGATAGAATTGATTTTACAGTTCCGGACAATATGAAAGGTATGCTGGGAAATATCGGCTGCATTATGGGTGCGACCAGACAATATGATATGGCAAGTGCCTGTCGTGCTTATCTGAAAAAACATCCAAATGCCTGTGTTGTAAACCTCGGCTGTGGTCTTGACACCACTTTCCGACAGGTCGATAACGGAAAGGCCAAAGGCTACAATCTGGATTTTCCGGATACCATTGCGATCCGGAACGAACTGCTCGGCAACCGTGAACGGGAGTTTAACATTGCCTGTGATCTGAACGATATATCCTGGTTCGATCAGATTGATTTCCACCCTGAAGATGGCATCGTATTCTTTGCATCCGGCGTATTCTACTACTTTAAAAAGACCGATGTGGAAAAGCTGTTTACCGCCATGGCAGAACATTTTCCAGGTGGTAAGCTGGTCTTTGATGCATCAAAGAAAAAGGGACTGAAAAGCATGCTGAAGACCTGGTTAAAGGGCTTTGAAATGAAAGACATCAACGTGTATTTCAGCGTAGATGACGTACATACCTTAAAGGAATGGAGCGGTCATATCTCATCTGCAGTGAGCAACCCATATCTGACGGGCTATCGTCCACTGGACAAACGCTATGGTTTTATTACCAACATAGTTTTCCGTTATCTGGATCGATCCAAAAATGTGCCAGATCATCGAACTGAAATTTGACTAGTATGGAGGCAGCTTAAAATGGAATATGGATTTACGCAGAAATTATTTGGATATTTTTATCACAGCTCCTGTATGAAACAGGCAGCAAAACAGAGGTTGAATATTGATAAAAAAGCAATAAAGCAGGAATATGTATCGATTATGAAAAATGCGAAGGACATTGGCAAATCCAGACTTATGAGTTCCTATTGCATGGGTGCATATTTTATCGCCTTAAACCGTAAAAACCCCACTGTCACCGGAGGCCTGCTTTGAATTGTACAAGAACGGCTTATCTTCCAACAAGCTGTTCGACATGGTTCTTGGAAATGTTGACAGCTATCTCGATAAAAAGAAGATGCCAGGCAGACTGAAATGGTCAGCAGATTCCCATTTACGCCGATATGAAAATGACTGGGTCGTTGATATCATTGAGGAACTCCTCAAGATGATTTTGAACTTGGCTACGACTATCATACCTGCGGTATCTGTAATCTCTGTCGGGATGAAGGCTGCTTTGAACTGGCAAAATACCTGTGCCGCATGGACTATGTTCTTGCAGACATGATGCAGATGAAGCTCATCCGGACAAAGACGATCGCCGAAGGTGCAGATCTTTGTGATTTCCGATATGGACGGAAATAATCTTATACGACCGGCATTCAAATACAAAAGAATTAATACACTTCGTAAGAACATAAAAACTGCCGCCAGTTGAATGACTGGCGGCTGTTTTTGCTCTTCCTTATATTTACACTCTACTTTTTTGTGAGCGCTGCACCTCTAATATCAGATTATTTAATCTTGACTGCTTTTACAGCACTCCATTTTCCATACACCCGGTTTCCGGTAGAATCCTTCTTAAATGCACGAACCTTAACGTAGTATTTCTTTTTAGATTTTAATCCGGTTAATGTCTTGGATAATTTCTTTGTTACTTTTTTTTCTTTGATGTACTCTTAACGCCAGGTTTCTTTGCCTTCGCTACTTTAACCTTTGTCCAATGTGCATATAATGTAATATTCTTATTTGCAACCTTACTCTGTCTGGATACTTTAACACCACCGGCAGGGCTTGTATACCAACCTGCAAATGTATATCCCTTTCTGGCCGGAGCAGGCAATGTACCATAATATTTACCGGGAATAGCCGACATGCTCTGCTGTTTACATGTACCACCATTTGCTGCGAAGGAAACCTTGATCGGTCTGACTTCAAATTTATAATAACCATCATAAGAAGAAGTATTATTGGTGTCACTTACAAATTTTGCTGCAGTTGAAGCAGCATTCTCCTTTTAATGTAGTTCCTTCTCCAAATGCGTATCTGGAAAGAACAACATTATCATCTAACACATCAACATATGCATTTTCTGCCAAAAAAGCATTTGCCTGAATAGCTGATACACCTTTTGAGATCGTGATATTCTTTACTGTATCTCCAAACGCACACTCTTCTATATTAATTGTATTTTCCGGTATCGTCACAGCAGTAATCTTTGTCTTTTCAAACGCACCTTTATTAATATACTGCAGTCCTTTATTCAACCGAACATCATTAAGTCCGGAGTAATAAAATGCATATTCATCCCATACACCTTTCCCGGTGAGCGAATGTCCTGCTACTCTGCTGATCTTTTTGCTCCGCCAGTACACCAGAGTAAAAAAAGGGGAAAAGGGAAGTACACTCACCTATCAGGATCTGAAAACCGTTTATACGATCGTGATGTTTGAAAACAGTCCAAAAGAATGTAAAGATCCCGAATTATCCGATATCTATCTGCATGGATATGTCAGAATATCTGTATCACCCGGAGGAGGTTGTTACCATGTTTTCTGAAGCATTACGAAAATTGGATAAAAATACTGTCAACTACATGATCGATGAACTGAAAAAAGAACGGGACGAAGCAGTCACTGCTCTAGCCGAAAGAGATGCTACAGTATCTGAAATGAATGCTACCTTATCTGAAAAAAATGCTGAGATTGCAAAATTAAAGGCGTAACTTGCCGAGCGAAACAAATAAAATCTTATTTCCTAATATAACAACAAGCAGAAAACTCCTGATATTATACTTGTTATGTAGCAAACCTATCCGAGTGCCGGTTCTTAGGCAGCGTCCCTTGCTACCTACGTACCGTTGCACCGAGGATAGAGTGCAAGCGTTTTGCGTAATAACAATGTATAATATCAGGAGTTTTCGTTCGTCTGCATCACTCAAATTGATGCTCTTTATAGTGATGGGCTTCCTCCAGCATCATATCCTTGACCTTCATGAGCCGCACCTGCGTGCTTCGCTCATTCTCATCAAGCTTCATACTGATATATCGGATGCCCTCCTTTGTCTCAGGAATGATAACATGCTCCAGCGCATTTACACGTCGTCTGGTCTTTTCGATCTCCGATGCCAAAAGCTGACAGGATTTCTCAATCTCCGCCAGTTTCAGCATATCCGGAAGGATGTCAGCAAGTGACTTTACTGCATCATCCAGATCACCGGAGGTAAATGCAAAACCGTAAGAATAGATATCATTCTCATCCGCACTTTTTTTTGTTGTATATTCAAATACCGGAATATCTACACTCATAACATTTCGATCCTTGCAGGTAAGCTGGACTTCCTGTTTCGGTGCCATCAGTGCTGTATGAAGGATCTGTTCAGACATGCCGGCTTTTTGCTATGACAAAATTCGTATTGGCGGCTTTGATGCCGGCCTCAACCTTCTCACGAAGTGCCATATTCTCTCTTGCCATATCAAGGAACTGCCGCATCAGCTCATCTCGTTTATCTTTTTAACAGCTTATGGCCTCTGGTTGCCGTAACAAGCTTCTTCTTTAAACGGGTCAGTTCCATTCTGGTAGGATTTACCTGTGTAGCTGCCATTTTTGCCTCCTTATAATGTCAACTCGAAGCGCTCGCCTCGTTACTTTCCGTAGTATTGATCTAACCACTTGTCATCGATACGTTTCAGTTCTGCACGAGGCAGGATCGATAACAGCTTCCAGCCGATGTTTAATGTCTCTTCGATACTTCTGTCTGTCTCATACCCCTGAGATACATATTCCTTTTCAAATGCTTCTGCAAACTTTGCATATAAAATATCGATATCCGACAATGCAGATTCACCAAGGATCGTCATAAGCTCCTTTGCATCCTTACCACGGAATATGCAGCAAATAACTGGTTCATAGTGCTGGAATGATCTCCTCTTGTCTTTCCTTCACCAGTACCCTTATCCTTCAGACGTGACAGAGATGGAAGTACATCGATTGGTGGTGTTACACCCTTTCTGTAAAGCTCACGACTTAAGATGATCTGTCCCTCTGTGATATATCCTGTTAAGTCAGGGATTGGATGTGTCTTATCATCCTCTGGCATGGTAAGGATCGGGATCATTGTGATACTACCATTCTTGCCACGCTGTCTTCCTGCTCTTTCATATAATGTTGCAAGGTCTGTATACATGTATCCGGGATATCCACGACGACCCGGAACCTCTTTTCGGGCTGCGGATACTTCTCGTAATGCATCTGCATAGTTTGTGATATCCGTCAGAATAACCAGTACGTGCATGTTCTTTTTCAAATGCAAGATATTCCGCAGCGGTCAGTGCCATACGAGGTGTAGCGATACGCTCAACCGCAGGGTCATTTGCAAGGTTGATAAACAGTACGGTTCTGTCGATCGCGCCTGTCTCCTTGAAGCTCTCCGTGAAGAAGTTTGCTTCTTCGAAGGTGATACCCATAGCAGCAAATACTACGGCGAATGGTTCATCTGTCCCACGCACCTTAGCCTGTCTTGCGATCTGGGCTGCTAACTTCGAATGTGGAAGTCCCGATGCTGAGAAGATCGGCAGCTTCTGTCCTCTTACCAGTGTATTTAATCCATCAATAGCAGAGATACCTGTCTGGATAAATTCCGATGGATAATTTCTTGCTGCCGGATTCATTGGCAGACCGTTGATATCTCTTCTCTCCTCCGGAAGGATATCCGGTCCTTTATCGATCGGTCTTCCCAGTCCGTCAAATACACGACCAAGCATATCTTCTGATACGCCAAGTTCCATACTTCGTCCAAGGAATCTTACTTTGCTGTTTGAAAGGTTGATACCTGTTGAATTCTCAAATAACTGTACCAGTGCATCTTCACCATTGATCTCAAGAACCTTGCATCTTCTGACTTCGCCACTTGCAAGCTCGATTTCACCAAGTTCATCATAGGTAACATTTTCTACACCATGTACCAGCATCAGAGGACCGGCCACCTCCTGTATGGTTCTATATTCTTTCGGCATATGCTTAGTCCTCCTTTGCTATGGCTGCTTCCAGTTCCTGATGAAGTGCCTTTATGATCTTGTCATATTCTGCTTCCACATCTTCCGGATGTGTATATTTGAAACGTCCGATCTTCTCACGAACCTCCATATTCAGAATATTCTTTATAGTTGCACCACTCTTCAAGGCCTCTGATGATTCCTCATAGAATGCCAGCACAAGTTCCATCATGCGGAACTGCTTATCCAGTGGTGTGTAGGTGTCGATCTCATGGAATGAGTTCTGATGCAGGAAGTCCTCACGGATAGATCTGGCGGCTTCCATCTTCAGACGGTCGCCTGCAGATAAGGCATCCATACCAACCATCTTAACGATCTCATCCAGCTCTGCTTCTTCCTGTAATAATGTCATAAGCTTCTGACGATCTTCCATCCAGTGCTCATTGACATTTTCCTCAAACCATTTTTCCCATGTTATCTACATACAGCGAATAACTGGTCAGCCAGTTGATTGCCGGGAAGTGACGTTTGTACGCCAGCGCGGAATCGAGTCCCCAGAATACCTTAACGATACGCAGGGTTGCCTGAGATACCGGCTCTGAAATATCACCACCGGGAGGTGATACGGCTCCGATTACGGATAAGGCTCCGGTTCTTCCTTCCGAACCAAGTGTCTTAACCATACCGGCACGCTCATAGAACTGTGCCAGACGGCTTCCTAGATATGCAGGATAACCTTCCTCACCGGGCATCTCCTGTAAACGTCCTGACATTTCTCGAAGTGCTTCTGCCCATCTGGAAGTAGAGTCAGCCATCAGCGCAACGGAATATCCCATATCACGGAAATATTCTGCGATCGTAATACCGGTGTAAATAGAAGCCTCTCTGGCTGCAACCGGCATATCCGATGTATTTGCGATCAGAACGGTTCTCTCCATCAGGGAGTATCCTGTCTTCGGATCCTTCAGTTCAGGGAACTCGTTTAATACATCTGTCATCTCGTTTCCACGTTCACCACATCCGATGTATACAACGATATCGGCTTCTGCCCATTTTGCAAGCTGATGCTGGATAACAGTCTTTCCACTACCGAATGGTCCGGGAACTGCTGCTACACCACCCTTTGCGATCGGGAAGAATGCATCGACAACTCGCTGTCCTGTGATGAGCGGCATAACCGGCGGAATCTTCTCTGCATAAGGACGACCCTTACGAACCGGCCATTTCTGCATCAGTGTCAGTTCCTTATCACCCTTTGCTGTCTCAATTACACATACAGTTTCTTCTACTGTGAAATCTCCGCTCTTGATCTCTTTTACAGTTCCTTCTATACCATATGGAACCATGATCTTCTGAGTTACGACAACTGTCTCCTGTACGGTTCCGATCACATCTCCGGTCTCTACCTTGTCCCCTGCCTTAACGCATGGAACAAATGGCCATTTGATGTCTCTCTTTAATGATGGAACTTCAACGCCTCGCTGCAAATTATTTCCACAGATTTTTATGATATCATCCAGAGGTCTCTGGATACCGTCATAGATACTGCTGATCAGTCCGGGTCCAAGTTCTACGGACAGCGGCATTCCGGTTGACTCTACCGGTGCACCCGGTCCAAGTCCTGATGTCTCTTCGTAAACCTGAACAGATGCCTGATCTCCATGCATCTCTATGATCTCGCCGATCAGTCGGCTCTCACTTACTCTGACAACGTCATACATATTCGCGTCACGCATTCCCTCTGCGATAACAAGAGGTCCTGCAACTTTTTTTATCTTACCTGTTGCCACGTTTTCTTGGTCACGCTCCTTCCTAGTTTCCACTGAACAGAATGTCCGAACCGACTGCCTGTTCTACGGTTTCTTTACTCCATTTATACCTGCAGATGTATTACCGGAAACTCCTGGGATCAGGATGATCGCCGGAAGCATCTGCGTCTTATATCTCTCTATCTCTTTCTTAATCTGCTCTGCCATGCTCTCTGTTACATAGATAACGGCATATCCACTTTCTGCCAGTCTTCTGAGCTGTGTACTGCCCTGTTCTGCATCGGATACCGGGAAGGTCTCAAGTCCCAGAGTCGCAAAGCCATAGATGCTGTCATATTCACCTAATACTGCAATTCTATACATACATTTCCCTTACCCTTTCCCTGATCGCATCATCCGGCAGATGATTTAACTTTCCAGTCAGGATGATCCTGACTGTCTTGATCTCATTCTGCCTTGCAAGTACATAAGCAACAAGTGGTCCGATCGTAAATGAATTATATTTCTGCGGCCGGATCGCCTCTATGATCCGGTTATCGCACCAGCGTTCAAATGCGGATGAACTGTCTGATAATGCCGCAGCTCCACCGGAATACGGTGTTTCTTCCAAATATTTGATCACATCCGGCATACCGGAAAGTGCTGCCCGCATCAGCCGTTCCACATTGAGCGTCTGACATTCCTCCATCGCACGTCTCATAAAATCCAGTCCTTTTTCTGTCTTTACAGAACGGACTGCGATCTTGATATTTGCAACTGCCACAACTGTCTCTGCATATTCTTTTAATAATGCATCTCCATTCTTCTCCGCTGCCGCAAGCATTGCCCGCATGGCTGCCCGGTCAATGATAACATCACACATCTGACCATCTCCGGTATGCACCAGACACTCATATGCCTCTAATGCGCATTCCCGCATGGATTCCGGCAATGACCGGAAATCTTTATTTTTAATGATCTCGACTAATGCTTCACCCGAAACAGATGCATTGTCATAAAATATATTTGCCTGAACTTCTCCGTCTACCAACGGTCTTGACCGCTGCCTTCAGATTATGGAAACTATCCTGGATCAGCAATACGTCAAATACTGTCTGATCGGATACCATCTCCTTGACCAGTATCCATGTTTTTTTCCAGTTCCCTGTTCAAAATGGTCTCTGCATCCTGTGCTCCGGCTTCTGTATCACCCCAGCCTTTTTCACCTAAGAACTGAAGGCAGTCCGCATATGTTTTCTGAGCGATCAACTGCTCGATCACAGCCTGCGAAAACAGGGACATCTCAAGTGCCCGGATCCTGGCAACAGCATATATATATTTGTCTGCCATTTTTCTACCTCCCTTATGTGAATAACAGGGAATTTAATTTGTCTGCCATTTCTTCTTTCTGCGCATGGAACATGGCAGCTAATGAACAATTCTCCTCGATACCGCCATAGATCAGGATAAATCCTCCGTCTATATCACTGGCTTTATCTGCGAGCGTCAAATCTCCTCCATGTGCTTTTGCTATCTCTAATACCCGTTTTGCAAATCCTGCCGGAAGCCGCTCCATATCTTTGGCTGAGAAGCTGATCTGTCCACTCTTCGGCTGTACTGCATTTCCGATCATACGCTCCATCATATGGAAATATCTGTCAACTTCCATATCGATCATTCCGTTATAGGCTTTTACCTATCACTTCATTGATGATCTCCTGCTTTGCCTTTAAGACTGTCTGGCGTTTCTTCAGGTCGGCAGAGGATTTTGCCCTTGCCATTCCGTCCGCTTTTTACATGGCTGACCTTTTCAGCCGAACCCGCCTTGATCTTATCTGCTTCCACCTTTGCATCTTCTATAATCTGATCTGCCTTTTTCTGTGCATCTTCAAGAATCATATCGGATTGAGTGTTTGCTTCTTCCAGAATCTGTTCAACGATCTTCTCTAATCCTGTCATACAAATCCTCCTGTACTACTTGTTCAATCATGTTTCAAATCAACGCCTGTTTTATACCGGTACACCGTTAATTGCAAGAATTGATACGAGCAGAGCAAGGATCGCATATGTCTCTACCATTGCAGGGAAAAGCATTGCTTTACCGAACTGATCCGGCTTCTTTGCTACGATACCAACTGCTGATACAGCGGTTTTGCCCTGATGCATAGCGGATACAAGACCAACTAATGCGATTGGAAGACATGCTGCAAGGATCAGTAATCCGGTCGCTGTTGAAAGTTCTGCAGGAGCACCATTTAAAATACCGATCTTTGATAAAGCGATGAATCCTACCAGCAGTCCATAGATACCCTGTGTACCGGGAAGAAGCTGGATGATAAGAACCTTTGCGAATTTGCTTGGATCTTCACTTACTACACCTGATGCAGCCTGACCTGCGATACCTACACCGTAAGCAGATCCCATACCTGCCAAAATAACTGCTAATGCAGCTCCTGTTAAAAAGCTAAAACTGTACCCATTGTCATATTGATTATTCCTCCTTAATTTCCGGTTTACAGGTTTTCATGCCTGCATTCCCTATATCTACATATTTTGTATTTTCTTTAAATGGATGGAACGCTTCTCCGCCACCCTCATAAAACTTACCAAAGAATTCTACATACTGAAGTCGGCATGTATGGACATAAGCACCTAACATATTGATCGCAAGGTTAAATGTATGTCCGATGATGAATACCAGAATGAATACGATCGCGCCCAATATTCCATCTCCTACCATACTTCCCATCTGATTGATAACCTGTGCGATAACACCGGTTGCAAGTCCCAGTGCAAGCAGTCTGGAATAAGATAACAGATCAGACAGCCAGCCTGTGATATTGTAAATATCATACAAACCAAGTGCCAGTCGGAGCACCGGATTCTTATGACTTCTGCCGGACATCACAACGATGATCACTGCACCTAAGATCGTAATGACATAGCTGAAGGTCTTAAGTCCATCTGAAAAATGGAAGCTTACCTGTGCGATCGATGCAAATAAACTGGTTGGCATCAGCATCAGTACCAGACCGATGATGAGCAGATACCAGGATATAACATCTGAGAAGAAGCCTACAAAATCTTTCTTCTTTAAACACATATAACCTTTTAACGCCAGACCGCCGAACAGATGGATCAATCCAAATAACAGGGAGAAGATCAGCATCTTCATCGGGTTGTCAAGCGGTGCAAACCATACCGGTGCGATCGTGATCTCATGATGGAAGAAGGTTCGTGATACGACTGCTACCACATCTCCAAAATATCCTCCAAACAAGATACCCCATATCAATGTCGATATACCGCAATATTCAAATAATGTCAGTGACTTCTTCATGCCATCTCCCATCTTCGGGAACTTCCGAAGCAGGATGAAACATGCAAGGAATATAATAAGTCCATATGCCGCATCCGATAACATCAATCCGAAAAAGAATACATAGAATAAACTCATCGGTGTCGTCGGATCCATCTCGCCTCTGGCAGGAAGTCCATAGGATTCCAGGATTCCTTCTGCCGATGCAAATGGCATCTTATTACTTAACCGTACCGGTGCCGGTTCATCCTCAGGTATCTCGCTGGTTTCAACCATCAGCACAAAATTCTGATTCAGTTCTTCTTTTTTACCCTTTCTTCATCCCGCTCCAGTACATAACCGGTTATGATAAATGTACTGTTCGACTGGAAGCAGAGTTCCAAGCACCTGATATTTCTCAGCTCTGATCTTGTAATAATCGGATAAGGTCTTAAGTGCCTGTCTGCTTTCTGCAAATCCGGCAATCTGTTTTTTCAGATCCTCGATCTCATCCTCATACCCCTCTATCGTGAGTCGGTATTTCTTGATCTTATTCTCCGGTGTCCGTTTTGAAAAATACGACATCCGGGTAAATCCTTCTGCCCTTAAGGCTTCTTCCAGTCTTTCCGTCTCTGTTTTCAAACATACCACAAATATACATGTCTGATCTTTATCAGAAGATATCACCGTGATCTCATGAGCTGATAACTCCGGCTGCCTTTTTGCAACCAGTTCTTCTATCATATTCTCTGTAAAAACCGGGTCCTAAACTTCCCATAATCACATCTGTATGTTCGGTTCCGGTCGTATTGATCGGAACATCCATATTGATCCACGGTTTCAGTCCATCGATCGCAAGCTGACATTTGGCAATCTCTGCTTTGCAGTTTCCAATCTTCTTATCCTTTTCCCGGATCTTCTGCACGATCATATTATAATCATGTCGATTCTCAACAATCTCTTTATATACAGAATCGTCTACATCAGCTTTGCCTGCAAGTGCCTGCAGCATTGATGTTTTTTCCGGTGCATATCTGCCAAGGATCTCTAAAGCTTCGTCGGTATTCTGGACTCGTTTTTCATATTTGGAACGCTGACTGGTTGTGTTGATCTTCTTAAATACATCCGTCTCATCCCCACCGGCCCGGATCTCCAAAGCTCCCATGGACTGAAGTTTCTCCAATATGGCTTTTCTGTCTTTCTTCATGGCGCATATGTCAATCTTTTTTATAGCCAATACCGCCATAATGATTACCTCCCTTCTGCATCCTGATATTCAAGCATTTACAATAGCTGCTTGATCACAAGCTCTACGGCTTCACCCTCTCGCTCGGATGCACGTTTTTTTAAGGAAGCAATCTCGTCGGATGCTTCTTTCAAAGCTTTTTCTGCAAGATCAGTTTCCAGTTTCTTCTGGTCGACCGCGATAGCCGCCAGATCCGTTTTAGAACCTGCATTTGCATCTACGATCATCGCATTTGCCTTTTCCTTTGCTTCCGCCTGAATTGCTTCTGCTTTTTTACCGGCTTCTTTTACGATCTCGGCTGCCTTTGCTTCTGCATCTTCTAATGTCTTCATGGCTTCCTGTAGCATAATTTCTCCCTCCGTAATTATTAATCTCGGCATGAAATGCCGCTCTGCTAATATTTTATTATGTTAGTGTGCTCTTTTCAAGCAATATTTATCTTCTTTTATAGATTTTTCATCAAAAAGGTCATGAAATTTTACCAGTTTTTGGGGCATTTTTGACAAACATTCTAATCTGTCAAATTTAGTTTAACCATTTTTCACGTCATTTTGCACAATTTTTGTTGTGATTAACAACAGCCATATAATAAGACCGCAGTCAAAAAGACTATCTGCGGTTTCTATGAACAGCATATATCCCTTATCCGCAAATGTTCCAGTGCTAACTCGCCTGTCGGCTCAAACAAGCACTCACATTTGCTGGCATATGCAGTTCATATCGAAATCCTCGATAATCTCTTCTGACTGCGGTCTTATTATATGGTTGTTGTTATTTTACATACATTAAATGCCAATGCAAAAAATTGTTACAAAACTATAACTATACATCCCACCCTGATAGATGATGTTTTTCTTACTACTTATAATCTTCTATAAATTACATATCCCTTATCCGCAAATGTTCCAGTGCCAACTCGCCTGTCGGCTCAAACAAGCACCCACATTTGCCGGTATATGCAGTTTATAGTATTTTTTTCTTTACTCTTCAATCATCTTGATTCTTCTGATATGACGTTCGTCATTTGAGAATGGTGTGTCAAGGAAGGTGTCAACGATCTTGAGTGCCAGTCCCGGTCCGGTTACACGGGCACCCATTGCAAGGATATTGGCATCGTTATGCTCTCTTGTCGCCTGTGCACTGAAGCAATCGCCACAAAGTGCTGCACGGATTCCCGGTACTTTATTTGCTGTAATAGAGATTCCGATTCCTGTTCCGCAGATCAGGATTCCTCGCTCACATTCTCCATCTGCTACTGCGTGTGCAACTTTCTTTGCATATACCGGATAATCAACGGATTCCTCGCTGTAGCATCCGTAATTCTTGTATTCCAGTCCTCTTTCTTCCAGATGCTTGATCACATCCTGCATTAATCCGTATCCACCGTGGTCACATCCAAGTGCTATCATATTCTTTGTCCTGCCTTTCTTGTTTTCAAAATTTTTTCGGGCGGTTGTCACCCAACCCGTTTTTTCTTCACTGTCAACTTTTTCCATTATATCGTGAGCATAGCTCACTCAATGCATTCCGCAAAATCAGCATCCTTGCGAGCAAATAATTTTGCGCTCATTATATCATGTGCTTCGCACATTCTATGCATTCCGCAAAATCAACATCCTTGCGAGCAAATAATTTTGCGCTCATTACATCACACTGATATGATTCTATGTCCTGCCGCCTTGATCAGCCGGTTCATGATCGCATATCCCATATCACCTTCCCGGAAGGATTCACTGTAAATATAGTCTGCGCCGATATCATCACACAGACGAAGCAGCCGGTACAGGGATGAAGATACCGTAATTTCATTCTTTTTGCTTCCCGCATCAAGAACATTTTCACAGGGATATAAATCCGTATTTTCTGTATCACACAGAACTGCCGTCTTATATCCTTCTGCCTGCTTACAAGCAACCAGCTCTGCGATCTTTGCGGCAACCTTTTCCCGCTCCCCCTCTACGATCGTGAGTTTTCCCTTCGGTGCATAATGTGTGTATTTCATACCCGGGGCTTTTGGTCTGACCTTCATATCCACGCTTTCCAATGCCGGATCGATCATGACATCTCCTAAGATATTCTTGATCATATCCGCCGAGATATAGCCCGGGCGCAAAATTGTCGGACGCTCGCCTGTCACATCTACGATCGTTGACTCAATTCCGATTCCAACCGGCCCGCCATCTAAGATCATATCGATCCTGCCGGACAGATCTTCCTCTACATGTGCTGCTGTTGTCGGTGATGGTCTTCCGGACAGATTTGCACTCGGTGCTGCAATATACACGCCTGAATCTTTGATCAGCTTCATAGCTGCCGGATGTGATGGCATACGGATCGCTACCGTTTCCAAACCGCCGGTTGTCTCATGCGGTACAATGTCTTTTCTTTTTGAAAATGATCGTCAGCGGCCCCGGCCAGAACGCTTCCATCAGCATCTGTGCCTGTGTGGATACCTCTGCCGCCAACTTCCATACACTTGCCGTATCCAGCAATATGTACAATCAACGGATTATCCGATGGTCTTCCCCTTGGCACTGTAAATTTTTTCGGATGCCTTTGGATTTAACGCATCTCCACCTAGTCCATATACGGTTTCTGTTGGAAATGCAACCAGTCCACCACTTTTTAATATATCCGAAGCTTTCCGGAATAATTCTTCGTTTCCCAGATCAGCTTTCGCTACTATGGTTTTCATTTTAATTACCAGCCTTACCTGTATAGTCAGGCACATCGCCTGCCAGTCTCATTTTAGCCTTATCCCCTCACAGTGTCAACCTGTGAAAAAGAGCTTCCCGAATCATGGGTATAATCTCTATATTCTCACACTTATACCCTCTACTATATGCCACTCTTGGGTATCGCACCTGTTTTTTCGTCTTCATACCAAATTTATTTAGCTTCGTCGGGTATTTTCCCCAACATTCTTCCTAATACCCGCATCAGACTTGTCCTTGTGGGTATCGTACACTTATTTTCCATTCCATGCCCTCATCTAACCTGTCGCCTCGGGTATCATACTTACTCATCCACTACCATACCCAGAAATCAAGCATCATCAAGCGATAAATCACATATACAAACGCAAATATAGCCTGTCTGGCTGTAGACTAGACAGGCTATATATATCTTAACTTTATTCAGCAACTGGAAGCTTCCGCCGGATACTCCTTGCCAAACCATGTGGCGATCACGCGGTATGGGCACTTCGGTGTTGCAAGGCTGACAACCACCATAATGATCGTGGAGATCAGACAGGCAACGATACAGGAATTGAAACCAAGTGAGATTGGCAGAACGCCCATATCGATCAGGAGATATAAGCCAATACCACTGATGATACCTGCGATCGCGCCATACTCATTTGCCCGCTTCCAGAACAGTCCGAGAAGCAAAGTATGAAGAAATGCTACTGTCATACCACCGGTAGCATAAGTGATCAATGAAGCCAGAAGTTCCGGTGGATCACATGCAAATAAGAATACGACAAGAGCAACAACGATAACACTGATAACATTTAACTTCTTTAATGTCTCCTGCTTTGCATCTTTATTGAACAGGTTCTTGTACAGATCACTGACGATCGTTCCTGCAAGAGATACGATCATTCCACCAACAGATGACTGAACCGCACCACATACACCGGCGAGAACCAGACCTGCTGCCCATGCAGGCATTACACTTACTGCAAGTGTCGGAATACCAAGGTCAGGAGTTGCAAGGCTTCCTTCCGGGAACATATATTTGATCGTGAAGCACAGACCATTTAAGCCAATGAGCCAGATTGCAACTACAACCGCACCAACCTTGATCGCACGATGCAGAGTCTGTGTATCCTTATAAGTAAGCGTTGTCATTGTTACATGAGGCATTGTACAGGTTGTGATACCCCATAAGAATGCAAACGAAAGAACTGTCTTTACACTTGCAGGTACGAACCAGTCCGGATTACTCTTAACTAATGACCGGATCGTCTCTGTATAGCTGAGATCTGTTCCGTTGATGCCCATAATAAATAAGATAATAACGGAAACTGTCATGATAATTCCCTGAAAAACGATCGCAGATGCGATACCTTTAATACCACCTGTGATAGCTGCGATGATAACCAGTACAGTGAAAATAGCAAGTCCGATACGGTAATCCTGACCGGTTAAGATCTGGAAAATTCTTCCGCCGCCGGTAATTGTGGATACGGCAAATGCTCCAAGGAAGAACAGGATAACCAGTCCGCAGAGTGCACCAACGATCTTGCTATTGTTATATCTGTGCATCAGAAGTTCAACAAATGTCTTGGAATCCGTTCTTCTGGCTACGATACCGACACGCTTACCGATCAGTCCAAGTACCATGAAGTTCGTGCACATGGACCAGAAACAGCATACCATCCAGGTCGCACCAAATGTATATGTATAACCCGGTACACCCATGAATACTCCGGCACCGGCAACACCGGCAGATACCATCATGGCAGTTACAAGCACACCACCGCTTCTACCGCCGGTATAGAATTTGCTCAGGTAATCACCTTTTCCATTTGCCATTGCTTTTCTGGTAACAAGACTGTATACCAACTGGAAAATCGTATATGCGGCAAATACAGTAATGATTATAATTCTCTGATTTGTAGATAAGTTCATCTCTATTTGCCCTCCTTATGTTTTCTTTCTTTTAATTTTCCGTTTGGAGTAACATCCATGTCACGATATACAAATGTTACAACCAGAATAACCGCTACTACCATTGCGATCAAAATAATGATCTCATTAAAAATCCACTGTGGAAATCCAAGAATGTATTTGTACTTTTGATACATCCTTACCGCCCACCAGATACAGGTTGGCGATCATCAGTACCATAAATACCAGATAGGTTCCAAGCGTGATCCAGAATTCCTTTGTTGTCTGGGTGAAACGCTCATCCGGCTCTATTGATTTCAAATCATAATCCCTGCTGTCAGGATCAATGTTGTTATTTATCTGACTCATCCATCTTATGTGTCTCCTCTCAACGTAAGTTTTTGAATAATTATGAAACGAAAAAATCATTCACCGAGTAAAATAATCACTGTTATTTAAGCATATAAAATCTTCAATCGTTTTATCATAGTTTGTTCTTCTCCGGAAATGGATCGTCCAGCATTCTTGTCGCATGGAACTGACCCTTTTCTGCAGAAGCAAGCTGCAGCAATACAGCTCCGATACCTGCTGCACCATCGAATAAACCGATCGGTGTACTTAATACATCCGGTGCGACACGGTCAAGTGCAAATCTCCATGCACACTCTCTTCCTTCCGTACCGTCTGTGATCGTTGCTCCGTCTGTGATGACCTTACCGCACCTCTTTGCCTGTTTCAGATAAGTCTCATCACCAAATGCAGCCCACAGACCCAGATACATATTTAACAGGCCCGCAGTTCCGCAGCAGATATTGTAAGTATTCCAGTATCCTTCCGTCCGAACCTCAGGTGCGCCTGTATCAATTACACCCTGTGTCAGCATATCGATATACCGCTTATACCGGTCTTCTCCTGTCATCTCATATAGTTTATAGAAGAAACGATTTGTTCCCGCCGGACCATGACAATAGCCAAGATAGAACAGATCCTTACGATCCGGCAAACCATGTGGGATCAGGCTTCCTGCCTTCATCTTAACCGCCTGTGCGATCATGAAATCCGCGATTCCCTTTGTCGCATCTAAGAACCTCTGATCACCGGATGCTTCGTACAGATTCAGCAGTACAAATCCGATTCCTCCGGTTCCCATCGGGAAGTTCGGATCGATATAATCTTCTTTTTGCTTCAAAGTAAACAGGATCTACACCCGGATACCAACAGGTTCCGTTTCCAGCATCATGACGCTGCCCGAGGAAATTCTCTCCTGCTTTTTGCAGCAAATGCTGTCCAGTCCTCTCTGTCAAATGTTTTTGCTGCATATAAGAAGAACAGAACCGTTCCGGCATCTCCTACGATACCCGGAAATGAAGTCCAGCTATAACCTCTGCCATTTTTTCCGGGCTTTGCATCTGCCTTTGCAGACTCAATAATATCTGCCACAAATGTTTTTATATTTCTCATTTCCGGTTGTCTTATAGAGCTGTATCATGGCAAAGCCTGCTCCGCTCCAGCCACTGGAAAATGCGTATTTTGAAAAGTTTCTTTTCAGATCCCGGTCATGATCAAAACGATAACGGATATATGTGGCTGCTTCTTCTGCCTCCTGCAGATAGCTCACATCATTCGTCGCCTGATATAATCCCAGAAGAAATACGATGATTCCGGACGCCCCGGCATACATACAGATCTCATCATAATAAATGGATTTTCCTTCTGCCGCATCCTGCAAAGACCAGTAGATACCTTCCGGTCCCTGTTTCTTCCGGCTGTTTATGAAATTCATGGTTTCTTTCGCATATGTAAGATAGTCTGCCATGTTGTCTCCTTCCTGTTCTATGTTTTATATGACATACGATATTCCTTTATTCCTCCACATACATCTTGGTTGACAGATATTTGAATGCGTTGTCAGCCATGATGATTGCAATATTCTTTCCTGATGCTTCCGGACGCTCAGCTATGATTGTTGCTGCCTTTAATGCTGCTGCCGCTGACTGTCCGAGGAATACGCCATCACTCTTTACCAGTCTTCTTCCTGTCTCATATGCATCTTCTGCTACAATATCCAGACATTCATCATATGGGACCTGCTCCGGATTGAAGAATACCGGAACACTCTGTGCCGGAACATCGTTAAATGCAAGTACGCCGTCGATCGTATTTGCTTCCGGATGATTGACATTCTTTCTGGACTGTACTGCCGGCTGTGCGCCGATGATCTTGATACCAGGATTTTTCTCTTTGAAATATCTGGACAGACCAGCCAGTGTTCCACCGGTTCCGACCAGTGCTACCACATAATCAACATTTCCGTCTGTATCCTCCCAGATCTCAGGACCCGTTGTACGGTAATGCGCTTCCGGGTTATCAGGATTTGTTCCTTGATCAATATAGAAGTAACCATGCTCATCTGCATATTTGTTCATGATAACTGTAAGCTTTGCCATGCTTAAACCACCGTTCTGCAGCATCTCCATGAAGCCCGGTACATCGGCTGCCTGAAGCAGTTCTACGCCATATGCCTTTAAGATCAATGTACGTTCTACTGATACTCCCGGCTGAATGACTACTACATATTTATACCCTCTGGAATTTGCAAATGCTGCTGTTGCAATTCCTGTATTTCCACTTGTAAAATCAAGGATCGTTCCGCCCGGCTTCAGTTTACCTGATTTCTCTGCCTCTAAGATCATGTTAAGAGCTGCACGGTCCTTTACGCTTCCTGATGGATTGAAATACTCCAGCTTACCAAGGAGGTGGGCGTTCAGCCCTAACTCTTTTTCATAATTTACGAATTCTACCAATGGGGTATGTCCTACAAGTTCTGTAATTGATGAATGAATATTTGCCATTTTTCTATTTCTCCCTTTTCCTATCTGGTTAGTATGTTTTATTGCCGTTATAAAACCCGGAAGCATCAACCTCCGGGTAAATGTCTGTTTGCAAGTCACCATCCAACTCTGGATAAATGATTTTCTCATCCGGCACATCTTATAGCGTTTCTTTATCATAGTATTAAAGTAGGTTTTATATGTTATGCGCCTATTATAGTGACAGTTCCATAATTTGTCAACCAGTCAAAATATTTTAACTGGTTATAACCACAGCTTATAACCGAACCAATCTGTAACTCTTATAACAGTTACACCGGCTAACACTATTACATTGCGATTCACACCTTTGATGTTTTCTGCAAAGCCATCATACTTGCCTGTGGTTATGCTGTGATCACTGCTTTCAGACGGTCAAGCGCCTCCTTGATCGTTGCTCTCGGACATGCCACATTGATACGTTCAAAGCCTTCGCCTACCTGCCCAAAAGATCGCACCGCTGTCAAGCCACATCTTTGCCTGATTCACGATCAGGTTCTCCCGTTCCTTCTCTGTCATTCCGAGTGCCCTGAAATCCAGCCACAGCAGATAAGTTCCTTCCGGCTCGATCAGCTTGATCTGTGGAAGTTCCTTTTTCAGGTAATCACGCACAAATGCGATATTACTCTCTACATATCTCATCATTGCCTGATACCATGTCTCGCCATGAGTATACGCTGCTTCACAGGCGGTAAGTCCCATTGCATTTAACTGGCTGTAGCCCGCCGCATCCACCTGCTTACGAAATACTGCGCGCAGAGTTCCATTTGGAATAAAGATATTCGACACCTGAAGTCCTGCCAGATTGAAGGTCTTTGCAGGAGAAGTACAGGTAACGGAGTTCTGTTCGAATTCTTTCTTGATCGTCGCAAATACCGTGTGCTGGTGGTCTCCGAAAACAAAATCCTCATGTATCTCATCACTTACAACCGTAACGCCATGCTTGATACAGATATCACCCATCTTCGTAAGCTCCTCTGCCGTCCATACACGACTGACCGGATTATGCGGACTGCACAACAGGAACAGCACAACATGATTGTCAACGATCTGTTTCTCAAAATCATCAAAATCGATGTGATATTTTCCATCATCCCCAAGTACCAGATCATTGCTCACAAGCTTCCGGTTATTGTCACGGATCACTTCTGAAAACGGATAATAGACCGGCTGCTGGATCAGAACGGCATCCCCTGCCTTGGAATATGCTTTGACCGCCATCGCCAGTGCAAATACAACACCCGGTGTCTTTGTCAGCCAGCTTCGTTCCACCTTCCAGTCATGGTGAGCTTCCATCCATTTGCTGACCGCCTCGAAATAACTCTCTCTGCTCTCCGTATAGCCAAAAATTCCATGCTGTACACGCTCTGTCAACGCATCCAGGACCAGACTCGACGTCTTAAAATCCATATCTGCAACCCAGAGAGGAAGTACATCCGCAGGCTTTCCTCTCCGCTCTGCAAAGTCAAATTTCAAACAGTCTGTATTTCTTCTATCTATTACTTCATCAAAATTCAGGTTTTTTTCTTCCATAATTATCCTCCCGTTATGTCTCAGATCCTATGCTGTAAATATATTTCCATATCAAAATATTTTTCAGGCAAATTACTTTTTCATCATTATTCATATATTACACTGTTTTATTCCCCAAAAGAATCAATTGCCTGTTTCAGATCCGCGATCAGATCCTTCTTATCTTCGATTCCTGCCGACAGACGCAGAACACTGTCTGTAATACCGTTCTTTATACGGATTTCCTCCGGTACATCCGCATGAGTCTGTGTCGTCGGATATGTGATCAAGGTCTCTACGCCGCCGAGACTTTCTGCAAATGGGATCAGCTTTTAGGGATTCCAGTATATGGAGTGCCAGCTCCTTGCTCTCCACTTCAAATGTCAACATGCTTCCAAATCCACTCGCCTGGCTCTTACAGACCTCATAATTATTTGTTCCCGGTATTCCCGGATAATAGACATTCTTTACTTTCTTCTCCCTGCAACAGGAATTCCACGATCGCCTGTGCATTTTCCTGTGCCTTCTCCATACGGATTGGCAGTGTCTTGATGCCACGAAGCACCAGCCAGCTGTCAAATGGCGCAAGTCCCGCACCTGTCGTCTTTATGATATATCGTAATTTCTCCGAAAGCTCCGGTGTATTTACCACGATGAATCCGGCCAGCGTATCGTTATGTCCGCTTAAGAACTTTGTTCCGCTGTGCAGGATGATATCGGCTCCCAGTTCAAATGGCCGCTGGAAATACGGTGACAGAAATGTATTATCCACGATCAGCAGCAGATTATGTTTCTTTGCAAGTTCCGCCGTCTTGCGGATATCAATAACATTCATCATTGGATTAGTCGGTGTCTCGATATAGATTGCTTTTTGTATTTTCTTTGATGTAGTTTTCCGGATCTTCCTCTGCAAAATTGATCCGGCTGAACTCAATACCATTTTTCTGATTAATATGATCAAATAAACGGATACTTCCGCCATACAGATCTGCTTCCGAAATGATATGGTCGCCCGGTTTGAAGATCTCCATCAATGTTGTAATAGCTGCCATGCCGGAAGAAAAAGCGAGAGCATCCAGTCCTCCTTCTAATGATGCAACGATCTTCTCCAACTGTTCTCTGGTTGGATTCTGGAGTCTGCTGTAATCATACCCCGTACTCTGTCCAACTGCCGGATGCGCATACGTTGCTGTCTGATAGATAGGAAAGCTGATTGCTCCCGTTCTGTCGCCTTCAAATTTTTCGTGATTTCCATATATACATTTTGTAGCAATTCCTGTATCCATAATAACCGTCATCCTTTCCTGCTGCCTGCGTTTTTGACTTATGGTTTATTCTGACAGGCTATTACTGACATTACCAATCAGGGAACGCTTCCGCTCGTTGAGCCCTGCAGCGGTACTAAGATGCTGCTTTCGCATCATCAAGTACCGGCGGTCTCAAATGTCCCTGTATTGGCAAGTCATAATAGCCTGTCAGAATAAACCATAAGTTCATGCATTATTTATACCATAGTATATCAGTAGGAATAAGATTTCGGTACTATGTATTTCTGTGAGCTGGTTATAAATACAGCTTATAGCCAACTTGTTGCTTAATTGTCATTTGCCCCACTCCTTGCAGGCTCAGACTTCATAACAAAGGAAACGGCTGAGCATTTACTCAGCCGTCTTCTTTACATTTTCCTGTGTTCCGTATTGGGTCAGTATCTCGATATAGCGTCTGCCAAGGGTACTCAGCCGCATGCCTTTTCGTTTGATATAGCCGATCGTCATTTTCTCCTCCGTGTCAAGCGGAATTGCACGGTAAGCGCTGCCGTTTAATTCTTCACAGATAATACCGGAGCACAAGGTATATCCGTTCATACCAACCATCAGATTCAGCATTGTTGCACGGTCATCTGCTTTGATGATCTGCTTGTATTCCAGAGTGCTGAATACTTCTTCTGCATAATAGAACGAATTTCGTTCGCCCTGTTCAAAGGAAAGGCAAGGATAATCTTTTAATTCTTCAAATGCGATCTTCTCTTTTTCCTGCCAGTGGATGCTCGTTGCTCAGATACACGAATACATCACAGTCAAATAATTCCGTAAATTCCAGTCCATTTTCTGAGAAGATCTTCTGCAAAGCCTTTCGGTTGAACTCATTTAAATATAAGATTCCAAGCTCACTCCGGTAGTCTCTTACAAACTCGATCACTTCATTTGTCCGTGTCTCATGCACAGCCAGTTCGAAATCATCCAGCCTGATCTCCTTTGCAAGCTCAATAAAGGCTTCTACCGCAAATGAATAGTGCTGCATGGATACACTGAATTTATTCTTTTTCTTTTCGTTATTTATGTATCGATCTTCGATCATCTGATTCAGTTCTACCATCTGTCTTGCATAGCTTAAAAACTCATCTCCCTCCGCCGTGATCACGATACCACGATTGGTTCGGATAAATAATTCGATATTCAATTCTTCTTCCAAAGATCCCGTATCGTACTGGAAAGTGCCGGCTGGGATACATACAATTCTGTTGCCGCCTTATTCATGGATTTGGTATCTGCTATCTTTACAGCATAGACAAGCTGTTGTAATGTCATATCTGTGCCTCCCGATTGCTTCCTTATATGTTTTCTTTTTATACAGGTACTTTATGCTTTAATATACTGTAAGACCTGTGTCCAAACAATTACGCTCATTGTACCACACCTCTTTTTTTATTTTCGATATTTTCTGATCGTTTTTTATAAGATTCTGTCAAAGCATAGTTCTTCAAATCGAATTTTCCGGTAAAAAATGGTTAAAACTTTCTAAAAACGGTTGACTAAGCTTTTCATACATGATAAAAAAAATATATCATTCAAAAAGGGAGTAGTTTCATGCTGTGCATGTGCCGATTCTCGTCAGTACGCCTTAAAAGGCCGGGGATCGGATAACCGATATATACGTTAAAACGAGACTTTTTGTGCATATTTTTTGTGCACAAAAAGTCTCGTTTTTTATTATCAATTACAAAAAACAGCATGTACCAATCAGAATTTTTCCGAAATACAAGCAGTATGTTTAAAAAAACTACTATTCATTATCTGTCTCAGGAAAAAAAGCAAAAGAAAGGACATGGTCTTATGAAAGAAATCTATCAGCTGAACAAAGAAGAATTATTCCGAACCTGCGGTAATCCGGAAGGACTTACCACTACAGATGCTAAAGAGCGACTTCAAACCTATGGTGAAAATACTCTGGTCGAGCAAAAGAAACAAAGTGTTGCTTCTGTCTTTTTTTCACCAGTTTGCCGATCTGCTCGTTATCATCCTGATCGCTGCCGCGATCGTCTCTATGGCATCCGGCAACATCGAAAGTACGATTGTTATATTTGCGGTTATTATCATGAATGCGATCCTTGGTACGATCCAATATGTAAAGGCAGAAAAATCTCTTGATTCCTTAAAAGAATTATCTGCACCAAAAGCGAAAGTATTACGTGACGGAATCAAACAGGAGATTGCATCAAAAGACATCGTACCGGGAGACATCCTGCTCTTAGAAGCCGGTGATATGATCGTCGCTGATGGCCGTATCATCGAAAATTTCTCTTTACAGGTAAATGAAAGTTCTCTGACCGGAGAGTCTACAAATGTGGATAAAGACGACTCTGATATCACCGAGGATGTTGCTCTCGGTGACCGCATCAATATGGTATTCTCCGGCAGTCTTGTTACCTATGGTCGTGCAAATGTTCTCGTTACAGCAACCGGAATGCATACAGAAATGGGTAAGATAGCCACCCTTATGAATAATACAAAATCCAAAGCGACCCCACTTCAGATCAGTCTTGATAATTTCAGTAAAAAACTGGCAACGATCATTATGGTGATCAGCCTGATCGTATTCGGTCTCCGCCTGATGCAGGGCGAGAAAATACTGGATTCTCTGATGTTCGCAGTTGCCCTTGCTGTCGCTGCCATTCCGGAGGCTCTCGGTTCGATCGTTACGATCGTTCAGGCAATGGGTACCAGAAAGATGGCTGCCGACCAGGCGATTATCAAAGATCTGAAGGCAGTCGAAAGTCTGGGCTGTGTCTCTGTTATCTGTTCTGACAAGACAGGCACACTGACACAGAACAAAATGACAGTTCAGCAGCTTTATACCTGTGATACTCTGTTAAATGCCGACCAACTGGATCTCCATATTCCGGCACATCGTTATTTCCTGTACAACTGTATCTTAAACAACGACAGCAGTATCCGGGATGGCAAGGATATCGGGGATCCGACTGAAACCTGTCTCCTTACGATGGCAAGGAAAACGAAACTATTTGATGTCGGTGTAACAGAAGAAGTTCTGCGTGATCTGATGCCGCGTCTGGAAGAGATTCCATTTGACTCCGAACGGAAACTGATGAGCAGCAAATACCTGTTGCACGGCGTACCTACACTTCTGACAAAAGGTGCAGTCGATGTTCTCCTTACCCGCATGGATTCAATCATCACAGAGGATGGTATCCGTCCGATTACAGAGAACGACCGCGACAGAATTCTGGAACAAAACATGCAATTTTCCAGACAAGGTTTACGGGTTCTGGCACTTGCCTATAAAGAATGTTCCGATTCGGAAGTTCTGACCGCAGCCTCCGAATATGGTTATACTTTTATCGGACTTGTATCCATGATCGATCCGCCAAGAGAAGAATCCATGGCTGCAGTTGCGGATGCTATCTCCGCCGGAATCAAACCGATCATGATAACCGGAGATCATAAAGTAACGGCAACCGCTATTGCCAGACAGATCGGTATCTTCCACGATGGTGATATGGCCGTAACCGGTCAGGAAGTCGACCGTATGACCGATGACGAACTTACAGATGTCCTTCCAAAGATCTCCGTCTATGCCAGAGTTTCACCGGAAAACAAGATCCGTATCGTTGATGCATGGCAGAAGAAAGGTCACATTGTCGCCATGACCGGTGACGGTGTAAAAACGATGCTCCCGCATTGAAAAAAGCAGATATCGGTGTCGCTATGGGAATCACCGGAACCGAGGTATCAAAGGATGCCTCAGCTATGATCCTTGCAGATGATAATTTTGCAACGATCATAAAAGCTGTCCTGACAGGAAGAAATGTTTACCGTAATATCATGAATGCCATCCTTTTCCTTTTGTCCGGAAACCTCGCAGCCATTCTGGTAGTTCTCTACTGCTCCATCATGGCGCTTTGATACCCCATTCCAACCGGTTCATCTGCTCTTTATCAATCTGCTGACCGATTCACTTCCGGCACTTGCCATCGGTATGGAACCATCCGATAAGAAATTACTTCGTAACAAACCGCGAGATCCCAAAGCAGGAATCTTCAATAAATCCTTCTCGCTCCAGCTTATTTGCTACGGTGTTCTGATCGGTATTGTTACAACCGTCGCCTTTTATCTGGGTGATTCCGTAAATGCCCTGACTGCCAGCACCATGGCATTTGCCACACTGACACTTGCAAGATTGTTCCACGGATTTACATGCCGCAGCGAATCCTCTATTATAAAGATCGGTATCCACTCCAACCTCTGGAGTGTCGCCGCTTTCTTCGCCGGTGTCCTGCTGCTTGGCTTTGTCCTGCTCGCACCATTTATGCATGGCTTATTCATGATTGCCGACCTGACAGTTAAAAATGTATTGAGCATTTTAGGGCTTGCATTTATCCCAACCTTTATTATCCAGATCACACGAATAATAAAAAGAAGCTGTTCGTAAATAACTGCAGCGTCAAGACTTATGAAATGGTTGTATTGTGCCTGCAAAAGTCATGACTTATACAAAGTCGAATGCCGGCTGGCGGTTTCTTTTAATAAAACTCCAGTCGGTGTTCCACCAGCTCATCTTCTTCATAGACCAGCCGCAGAGTGAAGAAACGTTGTTCATCTTCTAATAAAAGTTTTAAAAATATGGCATCTCCTGTCCAGGTCGGAAGAGATGGCACGATGCTTTTATCTACCCATTTCAGTTCTCCTTCATTGCAGGCGGTTAAGCTTCCGGTAAAGCCATCTGCTGTAAACAGACACATCAGCTCCGGCTCACAGACATCACTGATAAATGTGATCAGGCCACGGAACTGATAAGATGTCAGTGTCAGTCCTGTTTCTTCTTTTACTTCCCGAAGCAGGCAGTCTTCCGGTCCTTCTGTTCCTTCCGCATGTCCGCCGACTCCGATCCATTTATTCTTATTAATATCTTTCTCCTTCTTTGTACGATGAAGCATCAGATATTTTCCGTCTTTCTCTATATAACATAATGTTGTCATTTTCATAGTAAGTGACATAGTCTTTCATCTCCTGTTATTTGTCATATTTACCCATATGCGCTCATTATACCTTCCCCCCGGACAAATGCAACCGATAATTCAAATACAGTTGCCATATTGAAATTATCGCTTTTCCGGTGCTATAATAAGGAGCGACAGGTTGTAAACCTGTCCGATCACAATATGTGAAGCAATTACAAAACATCGACAGTTTTGCAATTACCTATATATAACTTTATACGGAGGTATGAATATAATGAGTAAAATTGATGAAGTCAGAAGCGAAATGATGGCCGCTATGAAGGCACATGATAAAGAGAGAAAGGACGCATTATCCGCACTCCTTACAGCCCTGAAAAATAAATTTATAGACAAACGTGCTGATCTGACAGAGGAAGAAGAAAACGAAGTTGTATTAAGAGAAATCAAGCTCGCAAAGGAAACAATCGATACAACACCTGCTGATCGTACCGATATCATAGATGAATGCAAGGCAAGAATCACCGTATTCGAAGAATTCGCACCAAAGATGATGGATGAAGCAGAGATCACTGCTACGATCAAAGAAGTTCTTGCAGGTCTTGGTATCGATGCTCCAACAGCCAAAGACAAGGGTAAGATCATGAAAGAGTTGATGCCTAAGGTTAAAGGCAAAGCTGACGGAAAACTGGTCAACCAGATCCTTACATCTATGATGGCATAAGCATACAAAGCCACCACACGATAACAGAAAAACTCCATGCCCGGTGTCTATATCTTTATTTCGCAGAACACTTTCGTTCGATCCGGAACGTATCGGTACTAAACTCATCACCTACTGGTGATTCGTTAAAGACCGACGTTCCGAACAGGTCTGCTTCATAAAATATATAGACGTCCGGCATGGAGTTTTTAGTTTATATCTCAGCTTTCATGTCCTGACCCTTTGATCCACGACATAAGTTCATCAAGTTTAATCGGCTTGCTGTAGAGATAGCCCTGGAATGCATCACAGCCAAGTTTTTTCAGTTCATCTCTCTGAGCTTCATTCTCTACATATTCAGCAATAATCTTGAATTTCAAAGATCTGCCCAGATAGACGATTGATGCAATGATATCACGATTCGTTTCATTATGAATAACGTCTCTCGTCAGAGATCCATCCAGCTTTACAATGTTAAAATACTTCGTCTGCAAATAAACCAGCGACGTATGTCCCATACCAAAATCATCGATCAGGAATCTGTGACCTTTCGCCTTCAATGCTTCAATCTTTTTCGTTATATCAATGGACGAAGAAAGTGCATCCTGCTCCGTGATCTCAAGTCCGAGCTGTACATTTGGAAACTGGTATTTCTGTACAACATTTTCGATACATGCTTCAATGCCATCCCATTCCAGAGATTCATTTGTAAGATTGACCGACATCTTGAAATCATCCGGTACGATATCCCTTACCTGTGCCAGTGCCGCACCTGCCGTATCAAAGATAAATTTCTCTAACGTACTAAGTACCTTCTTTTCCTTGGCAAGCTGTATGATCAACGGAGGATAGATAAATCCAAATTCCGGATGCTCCCAACGGATCAACGCTTCTGCACCAATGCACCTGCCATCACGGTTCACCTGTGGCTGATACACTAAGAACAATTCTTTCCGTCTGATTGCTTCAACAAGTTCATCTGCCAGGATACGGGCCATATGTCCGATCTCATCTTCACGCTTTGTATATGGTGAGATGGAATTGTTCTGCTCCTCGCGCTGCATCTCCTCCACCAGTCTTTTGACATCACGTTTCAGACGCAGTTCCCGCTGTTCTTCATACATACGAATAAATGGTTTATAAATACACACACCAATTGCCAGACACAGGATCTGCAAAACTGCTCCTGCCCAGGAACCGGTAGCCTGATACCCACTCAGAATAACAGGCGTCGTCCAATCAACTTCACGTATCACATGCGGAACAAGTCCGAAGAACATTGCCGCATAAGTGACCAGATAATTCACCATCGGTACAAGCATAAATGGGATCAGTAGAATAGGATTCAAAATCACAGGAACTCCAAATAAGACAATTTCACTGATATTGAAGACCAAACTCGGTGCTGCCATATATGCAAGATTCCGAACACCCTTCTTTTTCGCAAACAACAGGATCGCAATCACCAGACACAAAACGGCTCCCACTCCTCCCCAGAAGTACAAATACATCCTGCATTGTCTTGCTGAAAATTCCGGCTGTTATATCAGAAAAAATTCTGCTTGATCACTGTGTCTAACATATTGTGTCCATGAATTCCAAAGAACCATAACGCATGTGTCAGAAAAATAATGACCACTCCTGCTCCCAGTCCATTCTGTAATGGCTTTAACAGGTAATCAAAAAAGCGTTCAACCAATTCCTGAAAACCGCTTACTCCAAATAATACCTGTAACAAAATTCGAAAAAACGCAAAAAAAATCCAATAATGACAACCGCCGGAGCAATTCCCTCGATTGCTTCAATATAGATACCGTCCGTATTCGTACGCTGATTTTTCACCTTGAAGAAACGACTGCTCTTCATTGTGTAATAGATCTTACCGGAAATAAGCGCAACAAACAGTGCCGTAAATGCATGCATATTGCTTAACGAATGAATGGAAAAATCATCGTACTGGATTCCGAAATACCCTACCAGAGCAGCCAGTGTGATAATTACTAAAATGATAATATTTCCTGTACCTTCATAGATTTCCTGCTTTCTCCGTTTCATAATGGCATAACTGACCGTTGTTGTTACTGCCAGAAAAACAGCAAAGAACTCATTAACACTGGCATATACGAAATTCAGAATTTCCAGTACATGTCCACCACACAATTTCGCTATAAACGTCTGATATGCAGGAATCGGTAGATTGATCAACATCGCCGCCAGGTACCCGACTACAAGAAGCGGGATCATCATGATCATACCCTGTCGGATCGCACCCAGCGCGCAGCTGCTGTCAAGCCGGTCTGCCATACGCATGATCATTTTTTTAAATTTGCTCATCTTTTGTTTTAGTGCAATAATCTGGGAGTTAATTATCACACGTTCCTTTCTCTACTCTCTCACCAGATGTAGTTTTTCTGCAAGCTTCAGGATCAGGGTTCCCTTTGGCATAGCAAGGATTTCTTCCTTCGTATATCCACCGACTGCCAGAATAGCTGCTGCATAGAAAATAACTGCAAGCAGGATTGACAGAACAACACTGACTGAATTCATATGGATCAGGTGGTAGAAGATCTGATAACTACCCCATGCAACGATTCCCATAAATATCGATGCAACAGCAGGAGCAAGATAAATCTTCTTCACATTAAGCTTTGTAGACATATATTTGGATACAGATATATGGTTAAAGATACAAGCCAGTAATGAATACAGGATCGTAGCCGCTACCAGACCGAACAGCTTCGCATCTGTAAATTTCAAAATAGCAGCAAGAAATACTAAATGGATCAACAATGCAAGTGTCGCATTCTTCACCGGCTCCATAACCTTTCCGATTCCCTGCAAGATACTGTTTGTAAGTGTTGATAATGAATAAAATACCACAGATATGCAGCAGGCAGTCAATGCCTTAAATACCAGCGGATCCGCGCCACGGAACAACAGTGTGATGATCGGTTCTGATAGCACACCGATTCCGACTGCACATGGTATCGTCACCATCATCGTGATACTCATGGACTGATTGTATACATGATTCGTTTCCGCTTTATCCCCCTTGGTAAATGCTCCCGAAATATTTGGTATCAGGGTTGTTCCAACCGCAGATGCGATCGATACCGGAAGATTGATCAGCACCATATACTGACCGGAAAAAATACCGTACAAATTTGCAGATTCAACACGATCTACATTTTTACTGTTTAAGACATTGTAGAAAATTTTCATATCTACGGTGGTCGTAATATTATACACAAATGCAGCAATAATGATCGGTGTTACGATCATAACGATCTGCCGGAATAACTTTCCATATGATTCTACATTCGACGAAACATCAGACTCTACTGTCTCCATGATTTCTTTTCTTCTTCCTGCATATGCGATCAGAATATAAATAATTCCACAGAGAACACCTGCCCCTGTTCCCATTGCACTGCCTGCTGCACCATATTTTGCATGTTCAGAGGTTCCTGGTGCAAATGGTCTGGACATCAGATAGGCAGCCAGAACGCTGACAACTGCATTTGCAATCTGCTCTATAATCTGTGATATGGAGGTCGGAATCATCGTTTTATATGCCTGAAGATAGCCTCTGTAGATAGCAAGAAAGCCCGACAGAAATATTGTCGGTGCGAGGATCTGTAAGCTTAAAATCGCATTTGGCTGTTCCTTCACCAAAGCCGGTGCAAATGCAAATGTCAGGACAGCCGCCACCAATCCGACAGATACTACATAGATAAAAGCACATTTAAATACCCGTCTCGCATTTCTGTATTCTCCCAGGGCCAGCTTTCCTGAAATAATCTTAGAAACCGCTGTTGGAATGCTATACGTAGCGATCATCAATATCATGGAATATATTGCATACGCTGTACCATAATATCCATTTCCCTCATCTCCGATAATCTGAAATAACGGTGACCGGTATAAGAGACCGATCACTCGGGATAATATACCTGCACCTGCCAGCACTGCCGCCTGAAAAGCAAAATTTGTCCTCATACCGGACGGCTTCTTTATTTTCTTCTTTTCATTATCATTCTGCATGATTGTTTCTCCTGATTATTTTGTAACTGACTACAAGACGATCAGCTACCATTCTATCTGGTTGCACATATTTCCGGCGTCTGCTATACTAACATCGGAAATGACACACGTTTCCAATACCCTATATATATACAGTTTTTTTTTTTACTTATTACAAATAAAATATGTAAAAGATTTTCATAAAAGGAGGTTTTCCACCTATGGCTAATCCAAATATTCCAAAAGATCCTGTTATGCTCCTTAGTTTTATTAATATGAAGCTTCGTGATTTTTATCCAAGTCTGGATGAATTATGTACGGATCTGGATCTGAATGTAAATGATGTTTCCGAAAAACTGGCATCTGCCGGTTTTAACTACGATGGAAAATTAAATCGATTTATCTGATAAAATGCTTCTAATTCAAAGAAAACAACTATTTTATCCTATTGCAAAAGGAACGCCGGCAAATCTCTAACCGGTATTTACCCCACAGAAATCTGCCGGCTTATTCTATCACATAAAGCTACACTATATGTGCCCTGTCATTTCTGAATATGCCACGTTTCCTACATTTGATCATCTTTGTCGTCATCACTGCTCTGTTTTTCCGCTTCATGCTTCGTTGCTACCAACTGATCGTCAGCTTTCTCTGCATGCATCACTTTCTCAATCTGCTGATAAAGCTTCTTCGCATGCCTCTTTGCTTCGCGCTCTGCCTTTGCGGCTGCTTTTTCCTCCGGAGTTTTTTTATGAAAACGGATATCCTCCTCTTCTTCTGTCAGATAGATTGGCTTTCCGGTTTCTTCATCGATCCGTTTGATCCGCTCAAATTCCGAGGACACCGATACCATATGTTTCTTTTCCAGCTTGTCGGTACATGTCTTATTGATATACATGTAGATACATGCAAATACCGGAACACCCAGTAACATTCCGTAGAATCCGAAGATACCACCGCCTACGATAACCGCGGTCAGAACCCAGAAGCTGGAAAGTCCCGTTACATCACCAAGGATCTTTGGTCCTAAAATATTTCCATCAAACTGCTGAATACACAGGATCATGATAAGCAATATGATACTCTTGATCGGATCTGCGATCAGAACAATAAACACACATGGGATCGCACCGATGATCGGACCAAAAAACGGAATTACATTTGTCACACCAATGATAACACTGATCAGCAATGCATATGGCATATCTACGATCGTTGTCAAAATAAATGTTATAATCCCGATTATGATCGAATCCACGATCTTACCATTGATAAACTGACTGAATATCTTATTTACACTTGCAAGTCCATCCAGAATGATATTCGCGTTTTTCAGTTTAAACAGTGCATAGACGATTTTCTTGCCTCTGGAAGCCAAATATTCCTTATTCGCCATCACATAGATAGATGCTACAATACCGATCAGAAAATTATAAATGAACTTCAATCCGCCCACAACAACACCGGAGCTGATATTCAATACAATCTTATCCAGATTCGGAACAACATCTGTATTTACCCATTTCTGTAAGCGGTCATATACAGTGTTTACGACATTCATTACCATTTTTCGGATTCGCCAAGGTTCTTGAATTTATCATAAATGGTATTGATCGCCTTCATGATATTATTATAGTAATTATCCATATTGGATATAAGAAGATTGATACTGTCGATGACCTGTGGCACTACCATCCAGATCAAACCCGTGAGCAGACCAAGGAACAAAATGATCGTTATAATGATCGATATGGCTCTTGATACATGAAACAGTTTTTTCTTGTCTTTGATCACCCGATCCTGTAAGATCGTATGACACAGGCGATCAAAAAAGATAAGCACCGGATTCAACAAAAAAGCGATCACAAAACCAATTATAATCGGTGCTGCCGCCCCGGTTATCGTATCCAGTACCTTCCGAAAGCCTGTCCACTCCTCCAATATCTTATTAAATACAAGCGCTGCTGCAATTACCAGAAATATGATCGTTCCCGCCTTAAACAGCCGTCTTTTTTCTTTCATTTCCCAATTTTGTCTGATAACCTTTCCCTTTCCGCATTCAAAACCCAACATCGGATATGTCGTTTCATTCCATTCCTGTAACAACACATCAATGGATTTATTCTTACATATAATTATAAACAACCTGAAAAAATTATATACTGTTTCAAAAAGTCAGGCAATAGAATTTCCTATTTTTAATAGATTTTAAATAGATTTAACCATGACTTTTACCGAATCCGAAATCGTTCAAAAAAATGAACCTTAAATAACCCTATATTTTTGAAAAAAGCATTGTCGATATTTTAGTTACATAGTAAAATAGTGACATGTTTAAGGGTTCTTAACAAACCACAAAACTTATTTTGCCTAAGACCGGGGAAGCATAAAGGAGGTGTTCTTATGGAAAATGAATTAATCTGTCAATTAATTATCTGGTCCGTTATCTTCTTTATGGTCTGTATAATTATCGAAATCATTACTCTCGGACTTACAACCATCTGGTTCGCGGGAGGAGCTTTGGTATCTGCGATCTCTGTATTCTTTGGTGCATCACTGATCATCCAGATATTGATCTTTGCAGTTATTTCATTAGTTCTTCTGTTTACTACAAGGCCTGTGGCTTTAAAAACATTTCAAATTATCCGATATGGAAAAAACAAATGTTGAAAGTCTGGTCGGCAAACAGGTGATCGTATCTGAAACCATTGATAATCTAAAGGCTACCGGGCAGGTAAAAGTAAATGGTCTCGAATGGACCGCACGTGCTGCTGATGAAACTGATATTATTCCCCAGGGAACCGAAGTCACGATCAATGAGGTTTCCGGCGTAAAACTTATTGTCAGCAGAATATAATTTATTTAATTTGACAGATACTATATCTGTCGCCACTTAAAGGAGGTACTTATTATGGATTCACCACTCACATGGCTGGTAATTATCTTAGCATTCATTGCTATCATTATTATCTGCAGCACAATCAAGATCGTCCCACAGGCACATGCTTACGTTATCGAACGTCTGGGAACCTACTGCGGCACATGGTCCGTAGGTCTTCATATGAAGATGCCTGTTATCGATAAGATCGCACGTCGTGTTACCTTAAAGGAGCAGGTTGTAGACTTCGCTCCACAGCCGGTTATCACGAAAGATAACGTTACAATGAGAATCGATACTGTCGTATTCTTTCAGATCACAGATCCGAAGCTTTACTGCTATGGTGTTGAAAATCCGATCATGGCAATCGAAAACCTGACAGCCACTACTCTCCGTAACATCATCGGTGATCTCGAGCTTGACCAGACACTGACATCCAGAGAAACAATCAACACAAAGATGCGTGCTACCCTGGATGAAGCAACTGATCCTTGGGGTATCAAGGTAAACCGTGTTGAGCTAAAGAATATTATCCCACCTGCAGCGATTCAGGATGCCATGGAAAAACAGATGAAGGCAGAACGTGAAAGACGTGAACAGATCCTGAAAGCAGAAGGTGAAAAGAAATCTGCAATCCTTATTGCAGAAGGTAACAAACAGTCCGTTATCCTGGAAGCAGAAGCTGAGAAGCAGTCACAGATCCTTCGCGCAGAAGCTAAGAAGGAAGCAACGATCCGTGAAGCTGAAGGTCAGGCACAGGCTATCCTTGCTGTACAGCAGGCAAATGCAGACAGTATCCGTCTCTTAAATGAATCTGCTCCATCGAATCAGGTTCTTACGATCAAGAGTCTGGAAGCATTCGCAAAGGCTGCTGCCGACGGCAAGTCAACCAAGATTATTATTCCATCTGATATTCAGGGTGTTGCAGGACTTGCAACTTCATTATCTGAATTAGTGAAAACAGAGAAATAAGATTAAACTGATTCATTGATAATTACAAAAATATAATTCATCAGTAATTATAAAAACTATCTGGTAATATTAAAAACTGCCACTGTCAGAATGAAACCGTTATTGGGTAACCATTCTGATAGTGGCCGTTTTTATTTTATCTGTTATCCTTACAATTACTCCATGCTTTCATCCGCCCAGCTCTTTATCATTGCTATCTCTCTTGCATATCCGGCATCATCATTTGGCGTCTCTAAGATAAATGGTCTACCGGCAAGCAACGGATGCGTTACAATCCGTTTTAATGCTTCTGCTCCGATCTCACCCTCTCCGATCTTCTGATGTCGGTCTTTGTGTGAATCTCTCACATTCATGCTGTCATTTAGATGAACAGCCTTTAAGCGGTCAAGTCCGATGATCTGATCAAAGGTACGAAGCACACCATCCAGATCTTCCACAAGATCATAGCCACCATCCCATGTATGACAGGTATCAAAGCATACTCCGATCTTATCCTTGCAGTCAACCAGCTCTATGACACGTTCCAGTTCTTCAAAATTTCTTCCGACTTCCGAGCCCTTGCCTGCCATTGTTTCGAGCAATACAACGGTACTCTGATCCGGTTTGATCGCATGATTTAATGCATCAGCAATTATCGGTATGGCTTCTTCTGCTCCCTGACCAACATGTGCGCCCGGATGGAAATTATAATAATTTCCCGGAAAATACTCCATCCGCTCCATATCATCCTTTAAGATATTCCATGAGAACTCCCGAATATCCATTTTTGCTGCACAGACATTCATCGTATATGGTGCATGTGCGACCAGTTTTCCAAAAATGATGTTCCTCCATCAGGGAACGTAACCGTTCCGCATCTGCCGGATCGATTTCTTTCGCCTTTCCGCCCCGTGGATTTCTTGTAAAAAAATGCAAATGTATTTGCACCAAGTTTTAATGCCGCCTTTCCCATCGCCTCAAAGCCTTTGGAGGACGACAGGTGATTTCCTATATATATCATGTTGTTTCTCCTATATTGTACTTAACAAAAAAGCCGGATCACTCCGGCTTTTTTGTATCTATATCATTTCCTGATTCTTAATTGTTCTTATAGTAGTTGATCAGGCAGCCATCCATAATGATCTGTCTCTCATCATCGGTCAGGCTTCCAAGCTTCAGGTCTAATTCCTTGAAGTCTTTATTTACAACATATGCCTTGATGATCTCATTCTTATTCTGGACAGCCTCACGGATACCCGGAATGAATACATAATCATCATTGTCAAATGCGAAATCTTCCTCCATGATGAATGGAAGCATACCCCAGTTGATCAGGTTGGAACGGTAACGCTTTGTTGCATATTCCTTAGCAATATTTGCCCATCCGCCAAGTACCTTCTGGCAGGAAGCAGCCTGCTCTCTGGCAGAACCGTCACCCGGCTTTACTGCAAAGATCGTACTGCCGTAACCGGTATTGGAACCTGTGACCTCACGATCTGCAAATTTTGCTTTGATTTCTTTCATCATAGGCTTCATGGATTCATCTGCCTTGCAGAAGCATCCAAGCTCTTCTCTCTTCTTCTCAACTGCCTGAATTGCCTTTGCACGGCCTACATATTCAGGATCTTTTCTGGATAAAGTGAACTCAGCAAGTCCCAGCGGATTTGAACGATAGGAAGATGTCTCACCAGATGGAATAAGTTCATCTGTAGTTGTTACAGGATCGTTAATAACAGATGCAACCTTTAATAACAGGTTGTCTGTCAGTGCGATCATCTCCGGCCAGTCTTTGATATTCGGACCAAACTTGATCTCAACAGATGGATCAGCCTTGCCGACACCATTGTAAACTCGTCTGTCATAAATGCTCTTATCGAAGAAATATTTCTGTCCCTTGTATTCAACATCCAGATCTGTAGCTGCTGTAAGGTATCCCTTGTTAGCTGCTGTCGCTGCGATCGATCGTGCATCCATAAGTGCAACGGATGAGATCTGACCATTCTGGATCTTGGAGCCTTCACGGTTCGGGAAGTTTCTGGTTGAATGACGGATTGATAATGCATTATTTGCAGGTGTATCTCCGGCACCGAAGCAAGGTCCGCAGAATGCTGTCTTAACGATCGTACCTGTCTCGATCAGGTCAGCCAGTACACCGTTCTTTGCAAGCTCCATATAGATAGGAGTTGATGCAGGGTATACAGATAATGTAAATTCATCTGCACCGATGCTTCTTCCACGGATGATATCCGCTGCCTGACAGATGTTCTCGAATCCACCACCGGCACATCCGGCAATGATTCCCTGTTCTACATATAACTTGCCATCACGGACTTTATCCTTTAATGTGAAGTCAACCTTACCGTCCAGACTAACCAGTGCGCGCTTCTCGCAGTCGTCTAAGATGTCCATCAGGTTTGCATTTAATTCTTCAATTGTATATGTATTGCTTGGATGGAATGGCATAGCGATCATCGGTTTTACCTTTGACAGATCCACATATACAACGCCATCATAGTAAGCAACTGAGCCCGGACTCATTTCCTTTTGTATGCTTCCGGTCTATAGTGTGTATCATACCACTCTTTGATCTTGTCATCTGTCTTCCAGATAGAGGACAGACAGGTAGTCTCTGTCGTCATAACATCGATACCGATACGGAAATCAGCAGATAATTTATCAACACCAGGTCCTACGAATTCCATTACTTTATTCTTAACATAACCACACTGGAAGGTTGCACCGATGATCGCAAAGAGCAACGTCCTGAGGACCTACTCCCTTTGCAACTTCTCCGTCCAGATAGATTGCTACTACACCCGGCTTAGCTACATCGTAAGTTCTGCATAAGAGCTGCTTTGCAAGCTCTCCGCCGCCTTCGCCGATCGCCATTGTACCGAGCGCACCGTAACGTGTATGGCTGTCAGAACCAAGGATCATTGCACCACATTCTGCAAGCATTTCTCTTGCGAACTGATGGATAACAGCCTGATGAGGCGGAACATAGACACCACCGAATTTCTTTGCGCAGGAAAGACCAAACATGTGGTCATCCTCATTGATCGTACCACCAACTGCACATAAGGAGTTATGACAGTTTGTAAGGACATAAGGGATCGGGAATTCTTTCAGTCCTGGAAGCTCTTGCTGTCTGGATGATACCTACAAATGTTATATCATGAGAGGTCATCTTATCGAATTTGATCTTAAGATTGTCCATATTGTCAGATGTGTTGTGCTTCTCCAGGATACCGTATGCCATAGTATTCTTTGCAGCTTCTTCCTTGGATGGAGCTGTACCTAACTTCTGTGTAAGGATCGCATTTGCATCGGCATTGTCTTCTACAAGCTCTGTGCCATTCAAAAGATAAGCACCATTGTCAAATAATTTAATCATTCTATTTCCTCCTGATTTGTTGGTGATTCTTTTTCTCATTTTGTCAATCGCTGTTTATTTTAACACAAATCGGCATAGTTGTGAACAACTATGCCGATGAAAGTTTTCATTATTATATTTTTAATCATCCTGCTTCAACCGGAACCCTGAATGAGCACCACTGCCTTTATTCTGTGAAGCACTTTCAGCGGAATCCGCAGTCTGAGGTTGTTCATGATTCATGGTAGTCTCATCTACATTCTCTGCCATCTGTGTCATATATGGTGCTGTCTGATAGTCCGTGACCGCATTTTCATTCGCCGGAACGATCGCTTCATCTGTAAATACACCTGTAACCACCTGCATTCTCTTATGGAGTTCTTCCATTCTCTGCGCTTCCTCCTGCGCTTCCAGACGGGCTTTCTCTAACTTCTTCCGTTTCATCTTCCGATCAAGCAGCCAGATATATAATGCAAACCCTGCCGCGATCACTCCGATGATCGACCAGATCATGATTGCATTATAATTCGGGAACATTCTATAATATTCCGCTGCCGTCTTTCCTGTCACATCCATAGAAACTTCTGCATCGGAACCGCCATGATCATGTCCCTGCCAGTCCGCATCAGATTTAAGGAAATAATCATATCCGACATTCTGTCCACCAAGATCATCCCATGTCAGATCGATATTATACCAGTGTCCATCCACCTGAACCCGATTCCACCAGATGCTCGGATTCCAGTCCATAACCGTATTCACAGGTAACCGGGACTCCGGCCTTTTTCATAATGATATAAAATGCCAGCGCATATCCGTTACATGCCGAATCTCCTCTGTACAGAGTATTACATGCGCCACCGGATGATCGGTTATATTCATTATGTAAGATAATATAATCATGTACCGCTTTCACCTTCTCGTAATCTGACAGCCCCTTTATCTTCCCCGAAATCTGACCGGAACGGATAAATACAAGAAAGCTTTTTAACCGGCTCATATGATTGATCCTTACTGCTACCTTTTCTCCACCTGAATCCGGCGTATATACATAAGAGAATGCATAGAATTCTCCACCTGCATACATATTCTTTTCCATCAGCTTGTCAAGGACCGACTGATAATCCATATACGGTTCCCCTGTTGTCTTTAGCGTAACCGTATTCTTATACCTTGAAGCGGCAGTTGCTACTGCATCATTGATCTCTTCGTATGTTGACAGTCTTCCTGTCGATACCGGCAGCATCTTTAAAACGACACAGTAAACAATAAACAACAGAATGATTCCCTCAATTACGATCTTAACTTTTTTCCCATTTGACATTTTTCTCTCCTCTTTTTTAACATTCTTGGTACGATTCATTATACCTCATTTTTTCATTATGACGAAATCCTATTACCTGCACTTTTCTGTCTTTTTATTCGTTCAAATATCTTCTCTTATTTATAAAAAAAAATTTTTATTTACTTCTTATTTATACATGATATAATAAAAAAGTCTACGTTTTATTAAGAATTTTTTTCAATAAACCTTCTATTTGTCTGAAATAATAGGGGAAATCATTTCTATATTCATTCTGACATATCGATGCGTTTATAGTCACAAGGAGAGATTAAAAAGTGAAAGATACGATTGAGATCAGATGGCATGGCCGGGGCGGCCAGGGTGCCAAAACTGCTGCTCTGCTGCTTGCAGACGTAGCTTTTAAAACAGGAAAATACGTTCAGGGTTTTCCGGAATATGGTCCGGAGCGAATGGGTGCGCCAATCACTGCTTATAACAGAATCAGCAGCGATCCGATCCGCGTTCATTCCAATATCTACACCCCACAGTATGTTGTTGTCGTTGACGAGTCCCTCTTAGAATCCGTGGATGTAACCGCCGGATTAAAAAGAAGATGGCGCGATCGTCATTAACACCCCAAAGACACCGGATGAGATTCGTCCTCATTTAAATGGCTATAAAGGAAAAGTTTATACATTAGATGCCCGGGAGATCTCGATGCAGACACTCGGCAGGAACTTTCCGAATTCTCCTATGCTTGCTGCCATCGTTGCAGTCAGCGGTATCATGGAGCAGGATGATTTCCTTGCAGATATGAAACTTTCCTATCAGCACAAATTTGCAAAAGAAGCCTGAGGTTATCGATGGAAATATGAAAGCCCTTGAGCTTGCATTTAAGGAGGTAACCAAATAATGAGAACAGATATCAGCAGAATACATGAAAAAAGTAAATATACAGAGATCACACCCGGTAACCATGTATACGGCGGTGGTACTTCCAAGGCATTTAACACAGGTGAATGGAGAACTGCTACTCCCGTCATAGATGAGAGCAAATGTGTACACTGTCTGTTATGTGCACCGGTCTGTCCGGACAGCTGCATCCCGGTCGTAGGCGGCAAACGCCTTGACTTCGATCTGAACCACTGCAAGGGCTGCGGTATCTGCGCTTATCAGTGTAAGTTTGGTGCTATTACGATGAAGGAGGGCAAATAAATGGGTATCAGAGAACGTTTATCAGGAAATGAAGCGGTGTCTTATGCGATCAAGCAGATCAACCCGGATGTCATGCCGGCATTCCCGATCACCCTTCTACAGAGATTCCACAGTTTGTTTCTACATATATTTCAAACGGTGAGATCGATACAGAGTTTATTCCGGTCGAGAGTGAGCACAGTGCTATGAGTGCTGCGATCGGTGCTAGTGCCGCCGGCTGCCGTGTCTTAACAGCAACCTCCTCCTGCGGTATGGCGCTGATGTGGGAGGAGCTCTATGTTGCAGCTTCCAATCGTCTGCCGATTGCACTGGCTCTTGTAAACAGAGCTTTATCCGGCCCGATCAATATCAACTGCGACCACTCAGACGGAATGGGAGCAAGAGATACCGGATGGATCCAGATCTATGCAGAGAATAATCAGGAAGCGTATGATAATTTCGTACAGGCTTACCGGATCGCAGAACACAAGGATGTCCGTCTTCCGATCATGATCTGTCAGGATGGTTTCATCACCAGCCACGCAGTTGAGAATATCGAACTGTTAGAGGATGACAAGGTAAAAAGCATTTGTCGGTGAATACAATCCGGAACAGTACCTGTTGAATCCAAAGATGCCTATGGCAGTCGGTCCATATGCAACTTCTCCATTCTATATGGAATCCAAAATGAATCAGAACGAAGCTATGAAGAATGCCAAGCAGGTGATCCTGGATGTTGCGAATGATTTCGCAAAGATCTCCGGCAGACAGTACGGCTTCTTTTGAGGAATATAAATTAGAAGATGCTGATTGTGCGATCGTTATGATCGGTTCCGCAGCAGGAACGACAAAAGAAGCAATCGATGCATTGCGCGCACAGGGCAAGAAGGTCGGCTTATTAAAGCTCCGTGTCTTCCGTCCATTCCCCGGTGAAGAAATTGCAAAGGCGCTGCCTCATACAAAAGCAGTTGCGATCTTAGACCGTTCCGAAGGCTTCCGTGCAGGCGGCGGTCCTTTATCCGCTGAGATCAAAGGAGCACCTGTATGATATCGGAGCTTCTACAAAGGCTGTCAGCTATATCTACGGTCTTGGCGGCAGAGATTATACAACAGGGGAAGCAACCGATGTATTTAACCAGTTAGAGGAAATGATCGAGCAGGGCAAGACCATTCCGCAGTATCAGTATATTGGACTTAGAAAGTAAGGAGGTAAGACAAAATGGCATATAATTTTAAAGTAAGTAATGAACAAGCCTGAGCGTCTTGCTCCGGGTCATAGAATGTGTGCAGGCTGCGGCGGTACGATCGCAGTTCGTAATGTACTCCGTGCCCTTCATGAGGGTGACAAAGCAGTTATCGGTAACGCTACCGGATGTCTGGAGGTTTCCACCTTCATGTATCCATATACTGCTTACGAAGACAGTTACATTCATAATGCATTTGAAAATGCAGGTGCTACCCTTTCCGGTGTAGAGACTGCTTATCATGTATTAAAGAAAAAGGGTAAATTAGATGAAACATATAAATTCATAACATTTGGCGGTGACGGCGGTACTTATGATATCGGTCTTCAGTCTTTATCCGGTGCTATGGAGCGTGGTCATGACATGGTGTATGTGTGCTACGACAATGGTGCTTACATGAATACCGGCATCCAGCGTTCTTCCGCTACTCCGATGTATGCAGATACAACTACCACTCCTGTCGGTTCCCAGTCAAACGGTAAGATGCAGAACCGTAAGGATCTGGCACAGGTTATGGCAGCTCATGATATCCCTTATGTCGGTCAGACTACTCTGCTTGGTAATATGCGTGATATCTATGAGAAATCCGAAAAAGCCATCTACACACCGGGTGCTGCTTTCTTAAATGTTATGGCTCCCTTGTCCTCGTGGCTGGCGTTATCCTACCGAACAGATCATGGATATCTGTAAGCTGGCAGTTGAAACATGCTACTGGCCTTTATTTGAAGTCATCGAAGGCAAATGGATCTTAAGCTATTCTCCTAAGAAGAAGCTTCCGATCGAGGACTTCTTACGGACACAGGGACGTTTCAAGCATTTGTTCAAGCCTGAAAATGAGCATTTACTCGTTCAGTATCAGGAGGAAGTGGATCGCCGTTGGGAGGATCTGCTGTTCCGCTGTTCGAAGAACTAATCACACATACGAAAATAAATCAGCCCCTTGGGGTTATAATATACCCCAAGGGCTGATTTATTTTCTGCCTGTCTCACTATTCCATACCTATGAAAAGTTCGTCGCATATAGCGACTCACTAAGAACCGACGCTCCCAAAGGCTTGCTTCATGAATAGTAAAACACATCATAGAGGGGATTCTGTTTTTTATCTTCTTCAATAAATAATTAATATATCTTTTTAGTAGTTCATTTCTATTCTCATTATGATGGTATTTCTATTTGCCAATCATTATCTACTTTTACTTATGTATAAACTACTTCTTTGTTTTTCCTGTCTTCACCCAGATATAGCTGGCGAGGAACCAAATCAAGGCGGCGGTATTGCCAGATGCCTGACTGCATACATAGCCAATCGTTGAAAGACCTGCGCCTGCTGCCTGTAAAACATCGGGTATGCCTGCAAAAATAAGCTGCCATACTACGATATGGAACACGACCATCCATCGGCTCATATTTGTTTTATTCCAAAGGACTGCGATCAGGCTGGCAAGCATCAGAACGATCATCGGTATATATACGAAATATATCGCTGTCATAAACCGGTTATAATAGTCGTCTACAAACAAGGATTTGCCTGCTCCCGTCCGATATGTGCAGACAGATATGTGATCCAGTATGCAAATGTCCCTACCAGAAAATGCAGTGCTGCCCCGGATACGACATATCCTAAACCACCATATTTTATACAAGCTCTCAATATCTTACATTCCGGTCTGATCTGCTGATAGATTGCTTTTATTCCAAATGCATAAAAGAACATACCAATCAATCCCGTAACAAGTAAGATCACAATTCTGCTTAATGGATACTCTCCACTCAGATAAGCCTCCCGCATATACAATCCACTGTCTGCCTTATTCGCTGAAACCATACTCAGGCACAGATCCCCTACGATCAACAGTGCTGCTCCAACTGCCCCCAATAGACAATTTTTCTGATATTCCCATTGTTGTTTTTCTTCCATTTTTCTCCCTTCTTTCTCTCCCTTTACCTATTTCTTATTTACTCCCATATAAAAAAGCTCTAGTTAGCTTCTTGTTCTAACTAGAGCCAGTTTAACACATAAATTTTGCCTGTTCAAGGCTGAATTGTCCATTCCAATTTTGTACGATCCATTACTCATTGAGATTGCATAGTAACTATATTTTTATTTGCATTATCACCTATGACAACCTTTATGATCAGTGAAGCCATCTCTGATACAGCTTCTTTACATCCATCTTCTACCCATTCATTCACAATTCCGGTAATTCCACGAATATAAAATGCTGATACATATTTCCGATCCTTTTCTACAAATCCAAATCTTCCCAATATCGGTTCCAGAATGTATGTATATAAGCCGCTGTATTTTTTATCTGTCTCATATGCTTTATTCTCGAAGGCCGCCTGATAGATTCGTCTGTTCTTCTTGATATATTCCAGATAAGGAACAAGATAATCTTCTGTTAAAAAATGAAGTTTATCAATCGGCGCATCCTGAATTTTCTCGATCGTACTCTTTGCATCTGTCTGAAAACAGCTCGTAAAAGAATCCAAAATATACTGTAACGTCTCTGCCAACAGATCTGAAGTGTTCTCATAATGAAGATAAAAAGTTGACCGATTTACACCAGCTTTCTCACAAATACTCTTTACTGAAATGTATGAAAATTCCTGTGTTTCCAACAGCTCAATAAGTGCCTCATCCATCCGGACAGCCGTATTGAAATATTTACTTTCTGATCGATTCAAATTCTCATCTCCCTGTCGCTTCATTCATTGATTCTATCTTTCATTACTGATTTCTTTTTTTGCAAGTTCCAGAATCTCAAATGCATATTTTTTTTCTTTCCTTCTTCCAGTTTTTTTCTTATAGATTGGATAATTTACACCCATTCCAATAATACCTATAATGCCAAGTATGATTCCTAATATTACCATGCCTGTACCTGCACCAATTACCTGCATAGACAGGCACATTCCAAGTCCCATAACAAGTGCCGACAGAATTCCCAATGTATAAGTAAATACCTCTGCCGGTAATTTTGCTTTGCGATCCAGTTTCTTAAGTGCTGTCACTTTCGAAGTATCTTTTGGCGCATATTCGCTTGCGAGTGTCTCTGCATAGATTTTGTCTGTATTCATATTGTTGTCCTCCATATCTTTGATATCTCAATTATAAGAAAACCAACAGTGAAACAGAACAACACGAAATATAAAATGTGTTGTTTTCTAAGAAGCAACTATCCCTCACTCCATTTTCCTTCGTCAATAATAATTCTTACAGTTGTATCCGTTCCCGCCTTTTCCAACTGATATAGCCATACATATCATTGATAAAGAAGATACCGAAATTCACAACGACCGGAATATATGCTGGCTTCTCCATCGATGCAAGCACCCATAAAATGATCAGTACGATATCATTTGCCGCATATCCTACTGCATAGTATGAGGAACGAAGCATCGTAAGTGCTGCCGCCAGAAAACTGGTTATGATCGATATGGTGCTGAATATAATATTTGGCGTATCAAGTACAACTAAAATATAATAAAACACTGCTGTTACGATCACGCTGGATATGATCAGCCCTATAATATGTTTCCGGTTCAGCTTCTGGATCTTTACGACATTGCCATTTCCGCTGGACGGATTCCGGAGCCATGTGATCGTAGACCAGATCGCCATCGGCATTGTCATTCCAAGATAGGTGATCATCTCGCCCCAGTAATGGAATCGATAGGAAATGATTCCATAAAGGATACTGAATATCACCATCAGGATCTGCGCCCATACATTTCCTTTGGCTGCAAAGATCAGCGAAGTTACACCCACTAATGCAGCTACCAGAGTCAGCAGATCAAAATCTGTTGTCAGTAAGTTCGATATGCATACGATACAAATAGATCCTAACCAGATGATCCATTCCTTCTTTGTTAATTCTTTTATTGGATTGTTCATGTTTTCTTTCTCCTGTGCCGCTATTCTAATATATAATCATGATTTCCGCAAGAATCCGCAAAAAAATACCCCATGACGATCATCGGTTCTCAAAATTCTGAGTACCGATGATCGTCATGAGGTATCTTCATTATGTATCAGCTTACAGCTTTGTTACATTTGCAGCCTGAGGTCCTTTTTCTCCCTCAATTACTTCGAACTCAACTTTGTCGCCTTCCTCCAATACTTTGAAACCAGACATATTTAAAGCTGAGAAATGTACAAAAATGTCATCACCATTCTCATCGCTGATAAATCCATATCCCTTTTTTGCATTAAACCATTTTACTGTACCTGTTTTCATTTGAATTTCCTCCTAAAACTTAATACCTGGAAAACTAAAAGAGGCACAGAGCTTCTCGCTCTGTGCCTCTTTTTGCACTTCTCTTGTATTATATTGCTTGGATTATCTTTTTGCAAGTGTTTTTTATAAATTTCTTTTTCATTGACCAAATCTTACATCCGGCATATCCTTCTCGTGCTCGCCGATCATCTTCTCCATCCAGATCATATCGTACCATTCACCAAACTTATAGCCGCTGTTATGAAAACGCCCAACCAGCGTAAAGCCCATTTTTTTATGGAATCTGTAACTGTCATCCGTCAGATGTCCGCTCTCTGCTGCCGGACTTGCGATACAGGCATTCATGTTCAGGATTCCCATTTCCTTCAGTAGTTTTTCCAGATTCTCATATAGGGCTTTGCCAAGCCCCAGCTGCCTGCAGTCTTTTCGGATATATATCGTTGTTTCCACTGACCAGTCATATGCCTTTCTGTCTTTGAAACCTGCTGCATATGCATAGCCTGCGATTTTCTCATCCACGACTGCCTTTATGTATGGATACTTTGCTGAGATCTGCTCGATCCTGTTCCTGAATTCATCTACAGACGGTACTTCATATTCAAATGATATTGCTGTTTCTTCTACATAGGGTGCATAGATTGCGAGAAGCTCCTCCGCATCCGCTGTACTTACTTTTTCTATCTTCATGTCTTCTCCTTATGCCTACAAAAAAATGCTGAACCGCACAAGTACGATCCAGCATTTTTTATTATTTCTTAGTAGTCTTCTTTGAAACTGCCGCTTTTGTTTGTGCAGGCTTTGTCTTACTTACTGTTTCTTTTGTCTTTGTCGCAGCCGTCTTCTTCTCCGGCTCCTTTTTTACAACTTCCGTCGTCTCTACATCCTTCTTTTCCGTTGCAGTTTTCTTCGCAGCCGTTTTCTTCTCAGCCGCGCGTTTTGCTGCTGCCGCTTTCTTTTCTGCCTCTTTCTTCTTCAGAATATCCTCCGGTGTTACATCGGTGTAATCATATTCCAGAACAACAGTAGAAAGTGGCGGTACTGTTACACTGATCGAATAAGGCATACGTTCTGTCTTCTTATCGATAGCCTTGATCTTACCACTGTTTAATCTTCCTGCTCCGCCAAACTGTACGTCGTCGGAATTCAGGACTTCTTTATATGTTGTGAAGCAAGGTGCTCCAACTTCATAATTATCATATTCAACCGGCACGAAATTGCAGATAAATAACAACTGCTTACTCGGTGTAGAACCTCGACGGATAAACGAAACCACACCCTTATCCGGATGGTCACAGTCGATCCACTCAAAGCCCATCACATCGCTGTCATTTGCATATAACGCATCATTCGCATTGTACAGATTATTTAACGCTTTTACCCAACGCTGTACACCCTGATTCAACGGATTGTCAAGGACAAACCAGTCAAGACTTCTTGCCTCGCTCCACTCGCGCGGCTGTGCAAATTCCTGACCCATGAATAACAGCTTTTTGCCCGGATGACCATACATATAACCATATGCCAGACGAAGATTTGCAAATTTCTGAGGTTCGCTTCCCGGCATCTTATTGATCATTGAACATTTCAGATGTACGACCTCATCATGTGAAATGACAAGAACATAATTCTCTGCATATGTATAGGATAAGCTGAAGGTCAGCTTGTTATGGTTAAAGCTTCTGAAATATGGATCCATCTTCATATACTCGAGGAAGTCATTCATCCATCCCATATTCCATTTGAACAGGAAGCCAAGTCCGTTCATGGATGCCGGAGCAGTCACACCGGCCCATGCAGTTGATTCCTCTGCGATCAGGAATGCTCCCGGATTCTTTTTTCTTCCATAACTGCATTAATATTCTGCAGCAGCTTAATTGCATCCAGGTTCTCATTGCCGCCATTTTCATTTGGAAGCCACTGTCCATCCTGCTTACCATAGTCCAAATATAACATGGATGCAACAGCATCTACCCGTAACGCATCGATATGGAACTTCTCCACCCAGAAAAGTGCATTTGCGATCAGGAAGTTTGCAACCTCTGCTCTGCCATAATCAAAAATATAAGTACCCCAATCCGGATGCTCGCCCCTTCTTGGATCCGGATGCTCATAGAGCGGCATACCATCAAATCTGCCAAGTCCATGTGCATCCTTCGGGAAATGAGCCGGTACCCAGTCTAAGATGATACTGATTCCCTTACTATGTAAATAGTCAATAAAATACATGAAATCTTCCGGCGATCCGTATCTGGATGTCGGTGCATAATAATTCGTTACCTGATAGCCCCAGGAACCATCAAACGGATACTCTGCGATACCCATGATCTCCACATGTGTATAGCCCATATCCTTTACATAATCCGCAACCATCGGAGCTAACTCTCTATAACTGAAGAAGCCGCTGTCATCGTCTTCAACTTTCTTTCTCCATGAACCGAGATGCATCTCATAGATGGTCATCGGCATCTTCATGCGATCTGTTCTGCTGTAGGTTTTCTCTTATTTACCCATGCAGTATCCTTCCACTTGTAGGTCGTCAGATCTGCAACAACCGAACCATTGTCCGGACGCATCTGTGCCTGATTTCCGTATGGATCACTCTTATATAAGATCTCATCATAACGGGTCAAAAATCTGGTATTTGTATACTGCGCCGGAAAGCACATTTGGAATAAACAGCTCATAGATTCCACCGTTTGGTCGAAGCTGCATCGGATGTAAATTACCATCCCACATATTGAAATCACCGACAACGCTGACTCTCCGCGCGTCCGGAGCCCATACTGCAAAATAGGTTCCCTTTACGCCATCGATCGTCATCGGATGTGCTCCAAATTTATTATAGATCTCGTAGTGCTTGCCTTCTGCAAATAAATAAGAATCAAAATCTGAAATCTGGCTGTCAAATGCATATGGATCTGCTGTCGTAACAGTCGTTCCATCCTCATAAGTTGTCACCAGATTGTATTTTGTTCCGCTAAATTCCTTCTTAGGGAAAAAGATCGCATAAAATCCCTCATCCGTTACCTTCTCCATCGTATGAACTTTTTTACCTGTTCTGGATGTAACCTTCACTTCCACCGCATGTGGACGATAGGCTGTGATGATCTGTCCTTCCCCATATTCATGAATACCCAGCAGATGCTTTGGTGCATTCAGTTTACCTGCGATCAGTTCATCATACAGTACCCAGTTGATCCAATCGTTGATTCTCTTGTTCATATAACCCTCCTGAATATATTAGAATTTGTGTGGCTGTGTCTTTCGCCAGCTTATCAGTCGTACTATGATCGTAATAACAAGTCCGGTAAGTATCACTCCTGTATAGATCAGAAACATCCGAAGTCCCAGATTATCCGGGATCAGCGCGATCAGTCTGTCATCCCCTGAGAAAAATACATCATACCTGCCTTTAAATACCATCTCACGAACGCCATAGAAAATGCCGCTTCCGGATACTGCGAGCAGGATCAGTGATATCAAACCGATCACACTTGCTGCAACGCCGCCCCATACGACACATTCATACATTCGTCTTTTCTTTACTGCCAGAAATCCTATGATGAGCAGGATCACCGACAGGAACATCATTCGTTTCGCTTCATCCTTAACCTTCTTCAACTGTCTAAGCTGTGTCAGGTTATAGTCGCAAAGCTTCACATTTCCTTTTTCAAAATCAACATTATTTCCGGTTTCCTTCAGTCCATCCGCAATGATGCTGTACTCCAGCCACGCCCTCGAACTCCGTCAGAGCAGTTTCCGAACCATCTGCTCCATCTGTCTCAAATGTTCGTCCGGTCATCTCTGATGTGTACTCTGCCTCACTGATATTCACTCCCTGGAATGAGATAAACACCGCAGACGACACGATCAGCATTACAACTGCGATCGCAAGGATCACCTGAAAAAATCTATATTTAAACATGATTATCTATCCTGATTTCTATTCTAAAGTCTTATTTGACATATCAAATAAATTATATCGTTCTTATTACGCACATTAATTATTTTACCATTTTAATTGACTTGTGTAAAGAAAACATACTGCTTTCTTCATTATATATTTCTGCCACATACTGTCTTAGCTCTTAAATTATATTTTGTTAAACATATTACTTTAATCCGTAAAGACTTGGCAGATAAGATAATTGCAGCATGCTAATATTTTAAGTGTTCCGATACAAAATACGAGTTTGGGCGACTGCTGACAAATCAGTGCACGAACCGAATAGAAATCGTAACGAGCCTTACTTTTATATTGCTTTTTATTTGTAATCGGAACAACAAAACATTTAACTGCATGCTGTAATTATCTAATGTAGCGTTCTCAGGTCAAAGTAATATGAGCAGATGTCCTCATAGTGTCCATCCTTCATGCGAAAACCACCTGGAATCGTTCCAAGCTGCGTAAATCCAAGCCTCTCATAGAGGTGTCTTGCATGCACATTTATAGCCACCACCGCATTAAACTGCAGCACCAGATAATCATACGCCTTTGCCTGTACCAGACAGTCAGACACCAACTTCTCTCCGATATGAAGTCCTCTTACATCCGCATCTACCGCATAGCTGGCATTGCAGATATGACCGCAGCGTCCGACATTATTTGGATGCAGGATATAAAGTCCGAGCACCTTTCCTGTGTCTGTATCCTCTGCCACCGCAGTATAGGTCTGGCCTGCAAAGAATCCCCTGCCTGTCTCCTCTGTCAGATCATCCTCCTGTGGAAAAGCAACTCCATCATCTACCACACGGTTCCAGATGCGGTTCATCTCCTGTATGTCTGAATCTTTATATTCTCTGATCTGTATATTCATCTTTCGTCCTTCTTTCTTATTTTATGCACCATTATAAGCCCGTATCAAACAGGCTTCAAGAATATAAATATAGACAATCCACAAAAATCATCTTAAAATGCATATAATGAAAATCTGCTTGACTGGAAACTGCGAAGGAACGAACTTCTTCTCTGTGAAAGCAGTCTGTACGGATGAAAGGAGTACAACCACATATGTTATTTGAACTGATAAAAGATCATTTATTCTTAAGTACATATATCCTGATCAATCTGATCGTATTTTTCCTGTATGGCATCGACAAACGGAAAGCCATCCACCACAAGTGGCGCATCCCGGAAGCCCACCTGATCCTCGCCGGAGTGTTCGGAATCTTTGGTGCGATTCTTGGTATGCTGTTATTCCGACATAAAATCAGGAAGCCCAAATTCTACATTGGGCTTCCTGCAATCTTCATTCTTGAACTTATGTGTGTGATCTTATACATGAAATATCTTTAATTAATGGTGCATCAAAGTTCCGTACATCTCCGGTCTGCGGTCACGGAACACGCCCCATTCTCTACGCATCTGTGCGATCGCGTCCAGATCAAATTCATGGACAAGCACAGCTTCCGTCTCCCGGTCTGCTTCCTCTACGATTGTTCCGGTCTGATCTGCAATAAAGGAGGAACCATAAAATGTCATGGATGATTCATCATCTGTCTCTGTTCCGATCCGGTTCGATGCGATCACCGGCATGATATTGGCTGCTGCATGTCCCTGCATCGCATGCTGCCAGTGGGGTTTGGAATCAATGTTCAACGTAGGCTCGCTTCCGATCGCGGTTGGATAGAATAACAACTCTGCTCCAAGAAGTGCCATGCTTCTGGCAGCCTCCGGGAACCACTGATCCCAGCAGATACCAACGCCGATATCGGCATATTTTGTCTTCCATACCTTAAATCCGGTATCGCCCGGAGTAAAATAAAACTTCTCCGCATATGGAAGTCCATCCGGGATATGGGTCTTACGATATGTCCCAAGGATCGTTCCATCTGCATCAATGATCGCGATCGTGTTAAATGCTGTATTTCCTGCTTTTTCATAAAAGCTGATCGGGAGAACCACCTGAAGCTCTTTTTGCAACCTCGGTAAATCGTTTTACTGCCGCATTTTCTGAAAGTGGCTTTGCCAGATCAAAATATTCAAATTTCTGCTTCTGACAGAAATACGGAGTTTCAAATAATTCCTGTAATAAGATAATATTTGCTCCTTCTGCTGCTGCCTTCCGAACCAGCTTCTCCGCCTTGTCTAACACTTCTTCTCTATTCCAGCTACAGCTCATCTGTGTAGCCGCTACCTTTACCTTTCTCATACTCATATCCTCCTGTTATCAGAACATCTTATTTTTATATTGATTTCCAGCTTACATCCGTCAAAGCTATCATCCGTCGGTTGTCTATTTTCAACAGCTTATATTCCACTCGCACCTGCCAGATTATTCAGTCTGTCATATATCGTCTGACCCTCAAATATATTCCATAGCACTTTGGTATCCGGTATCATCTCCGGATCGATCGTAAACAGATTCTGATCCAGCACGATAAGATTTGCGCATTTGCCTGCCTCTATAGAACCGGTTCGGTCTTCTGCCTGATAGACGTAAGCGGCTCCGTAAGTATATCCTTTTAAGACTGTAGCCATATCAATGACTTCCCACGGATTCTGACCGGATAATCTTCCGTCAGCATCCTTTCTGGTTACAGCCGCATAGATTGTCTGAAATGGATCTAAGCCTACAACCGGATAATCCGTTCCAACTGCAAATGCTGCTCCGGTGTTTGTGATGCTTTTCATCGGCCATTCGTATCTGCACCGCTTCTTTCCAAGCCGCACGATCTTGTCATTATTGGACAGGATCAGATGATATGGCTGCATCGAATGCTACGACATCCAGTTCCTTGAATCTTCTGACATCATCGGGATGAATATTCTCGATGTGCTCAATCGTATTTCTAAGATCCTTTCTTCCGGTTCTTTTTTCCGCTTCCTCGTACATGTCGAGTGCCATGCGGACAGAACCATCTGCGATACAATGAAGTCTGACCTGCAAGCCAGCCTCATTTGCCGCCATAATCTCCTCCTGCATCTTCGCTCTCGGCCAGAGCGGAAGTTTCTCTCCACAGGTGTCCGGGCGGTCTGTATACGGCTCCAAAAGCAATCCGGTATAAGTCTCCGTCACTCCATCAATAAAGCCCTTTAAGCCGGTGATCTGAAAATGTCTGGAATCCAGTTTTTTCTTTCATCTCAAAAGAACTTTTCAAATGAGGTATAGCCAAATAACTTCGTGTAGACATATACATTTGCATACAGCCCCTCTTCATCATCCAGCTTTTTCAGTAATTCATATTTCTTATAAATCTCTTCTGTATAATCTTCTGCAAACATCTCACTTAAGCCTGCAACTCCGTTCTCTGCAAGTACCTGTTTGAAATGTCTGTGTATTCCTGTCATTTCTTCATACGTAAAATCCATGAACTTTTCCATGGCGGGCGCATAGGCTTCCGGTTCGATCAACATTCCGGTAAGCTCTCCATCCGGGTAAGTCTCGATCATGCCATTTGTAAGACTCGGATTCGGTCTGATTCCGGCTTCAGCAAGTGCTGCTGAATTCAGCCACATGCTGTGTGCATCCGCACATTCCAGATATACCGGAGTATCCGGGAAATATGCATCCAGACTTCGTTTGTCCGGCATACGGTCTTCTGTCCAGTTTCCGATAAACCATCCGGTTCCTCGAATCCTTTTCTGTCCCGGATGCATCTTTACATATGCAACCATCTGCTCCACACATTCCTGTTCCGAATGACAGGAATCCAACGTGTTACATACATATTCACTTGCGGCTACCGCTCCGGTAAATATATGGGTATGTGCATCGATAAAGGACGGCATGACAAGCTTGTCACCCATATCGTATATCGGAACATCCGCCGGAACGGCATTTGTCTCATCATATGGCAGGAGCTTCTTGATCCTGTCATCTTTGATCCAGACAGCAAGCGGCTTACAGCTATCCGCCCGACCATCAAATACTGCCCGGCTCTTTATAATATATTCCGCCATATCACATGCCCCCTTTTACTCTAAACTATAAATCCACAGATCAGGAAGCCAACGATTGACAACATAGCTGCGATCATAACATATGGAAGCTGGGATACTGCATGTTCCATATTATCAATGCCTGCACTGTTCGATGCCAGAAGCGTTGCATCACAGTAGAAGCATGCATGGCTTCCAAATGCACCACCGGAGATAATTGCTGCCATGATCAGAACCGGGTTTGCGGAGATTGCTGCGCCAAGCGGGAATACGATCGGTGCAACGACTGCACTCATGCCCCAGAAGGATCCGGTCGCAAAACAAAGCGCCGCAACAAGGATAAATGTGATCATCGGGAACAGAGAGCCTGTTAATAACGGCTGTGCCAGATCGATTATGTAATCTGTCATGTTAAGCTGTTCTGTTACCTTCTGCAATAAGAATGCAAGTACCAGTAAGGTAAGGGTTGGAAGCATATCCGCAAATCCCTTTACGATCACACCAAAGAACTCATTTGCAGCTATAATCTTTCTTGGAAGATACATCAGCATACAACATGCGATTGCAAGAACAACTGCCAGAAGAAGATCACCTGTGATAATGGCAATTGCTACAAGAACTGCCATCGGAATAACGAAATCCCAGATATTTCCGTCTTCTTCATAACCTGCACGATCTTCATGGTTGTACTTTTCTGCTGGCATCACTGTAAACCTTGCCGGTCTCCTCTACACGCTTATACGCTTTCTTCATACCACCAAGCTTTGGCATGATTCCCATACAGAATAAAAATACGATCAATAATATAATGATTGGATAAAAACAGAATGGAATGGCACTTAAGTACGCTTTCATACCGGAGGTGAATCCGTATGCCTGTACACTCGGCTGATCAATGAACAGGCTTGCATAGAACACTGCCCATGTTGAAAACGGAAGAAGTACACAAACCGGAGCACCTGTAGAATCCAGCATGAACGCCAGTGTCTCTCTCGGTATCTTACGTTTATCGTAAACACCTTTCATACAGGCGCCAATCGATAAAACATTCAGATAATCATCTACAAAGATCAATATACCAAGTATAAATGTGGTAAGTAATGTCTTTCGCTCTGAATTACATAATTTGGAAACCAGCTTAGAAAAACCATAATTTCCCTTTGCTGTCTGAAGTAAGGCGATCAGGCTGCCGAACAATCCGCATACTACAACGATCCAGACATTTTCCGAAATCGTCTCCTGAAGCATCGTACACCATTGTGTCAGAAATGAACCTTTAAATAAAACTGCCGCGCCGACCAGAGAACCCCCGATCATAAATTCTTCGCAGCGATGTGTCAGTATCGAACCGACAATTACGATCAGCACTATTAACAGTGCCACCAAGCCATGTGTCATAACCATTCTTCCTTTCCGTTTTGTATTTTTTCCTTATAAAACAACAAAAAGCGCATCCGCAATGCCTTATAGCATTGCAGATACGCCTTCGTATCAACTGCTTTTAGTTTACAATTTCATTTACTTATTTACAATTATTATATATGATAAGTTTCTACTTGATTTTAATTACGTCTAATCCTTATTAATCACTGATAAACTTCTCACGTACCAGTTCTGCCAGATACTTTGCAGTATTTTCTACACCGAGCAGACTGCTGTTGATCAGGATATCACAATGATTGATGTCTCCCGGCTTATATCCGGCATAATTCATGTGATAGGAATCACGCGCCTCATCAACGGCTACGATCATCTTACGGGCTTCATCGATTTCCAGTCCCATCGAATTCACACAATTCTCAACACGATCCGGGTACGGAGCATAGATGAATATATTCATCACATTGTCCATCTCACTTAAGATAAAGTCAGAGCAGCGTCCAACGATCACACATGAGCTTTTCTCTGCAAGAAATCGTATGATATTCTGCTGTGCATCGAAAATATCATCCTGTGTACTGTTCGTGCCACCGCCAAGCGGAAGTACCATTCTGGAAAACGGATTCTTGAAGATCTTCTTTGCGCTTTCTTCTTCTTCGTCTACAACAGAAGCGGGAAGCTTCAACTGCTTGGCTGCCTGATCCACGATATCTCTGTCGTAATACTCTATTCCCAGTTGTTCTGCCATCAGTTTTGCGATTGGTCTTCCAAGGCTTCCGAACTGTCTCGTAATTGTTATAACATATTTTTTATCCTTCATCCGCAACGCTTCCTTTCTCTGATCTCTTTTTCATTTTATAGCTTATCTCAATTTCCTACTGTTTTTCAATTATTAATTTGAGGTAAATGCTAATCATTTTCGATAGTATATACTTGAAAACAAGTATTTTGCAATATATAATTGTATTTATATAACTTTCGACCGGATGGCTTGCTACGCAAATGAAGCAGTCTTGGCATCTGCCTGAAAATCAACATCATTTCACACAAAGGAGACCCACAATGGAAAAGAACAACTTTCTGATCTATAACGATATCGTATATACGCTGTACCAATGTAAATCCTATGAAGCACTGAGAGATGAGTTTCTCCCAAGGCTTCGCCTGCTGATCCCATTTACTTATGCGAGCATTATCTCCGTCAATCCGGAAAACCGAACTGAGATCGTACCGACTCCGGTCCGCTTTCCTGATTATTTCTATGAAGCAGAACTGCTCTACATCGATCATATGAGTGAGGATCATCTGCTCTGGATCAACAATGTACGGGAATCCCAGCTTGTAAGAGAAAGCGATCTGGTAAATGATGATGTCCGTCTGAACTCTTCTCTCTATCAGCACTGTTATCAGAAATTCCATGTCTACGATTCCTTACAGTACAGCATGATCTGCAGTGGAGAATTCTCCGGTATCCTGACGCTGTTTCGGACCAAGATCGATGGGGATTTTACAGACGATGATATGTTCTTCTTCCGTTCTCTTGGCAAGCATATCAACGTAACCTATGAACAGATCCTATATCCGGAAAAAGAGAAAGGCCATACCGCTCTTGCAAACCGTATCCCGGCACTTGCAAAAGGCTATGACCTTACTCCACGAGAGACAGAGATCCTGTCTCTGATCTTTTCATTTGCAAATAACGATGAGATTGCAGCCACTCTCGGGATCAGTGAGAACACGATCCAGAAGCACTTACAGAATATCTTCCGAAAGACCGGAACCTCATCAAAATGGGATCTACTCCGTCTTTCTTGATTCTTCCGGATAGACTAAGCCCCAGTTCTTTCGAAGGTCTGTCATGATGTTCATGACATCTCCGGTAAAAGGCATCTGCATCCGGCTTACATCTCCGGACTGTACCGCTTCTTCCATATCCCGCATCTCATATTCAAGCGCACGCTTTTGTTTCACCGGCTTCTACCGGTGTAACTGCTCCGCTTGCAGCATCTACGATAATCGCTTTATCAGCTCTTGGATATTCCATGATCTCGATATACCCTTTTTCACAACTGATCATTGCACGCTTTGGCTGCTTTGAATGCATGGACAGCGTAATAGCTGCCATCTGTTGTTCTTTATTCATCAGGATGATGCTTGCCTGCTCATCCGTCCCTGTCGGCGCGAACCGCACCTGACTCATCACCTGATCCGGTGTCTCTGCCATGAAGCTGCGCATCAGACTGAGGGCATATACTCCGATATCAATCAATGCACCACCGGCAAGATTGATGTTAAAGAAACGATTATTCATATCATATTCTTTATAGCTTCCTACCGCATATAAGGATTTGCCCATCTTAATTCTTTTGCCATTTCTTCTTCCTTCTGTACAAAAAAATGTATGATTCCCTGTATGTACCCGTATCCCCTGTGTTCTCTAGTTCTCTGCTACGATCTTACCGTTGCAGATCGTGTAATGAAGCTTTCCCGGAAGTGTCCAGCCAAGGAATGGTGAATTCGAGGCTTTGGAATGGAACTGTTCAACGGTCCATTCTTCATTTTCTCCAAATATCACAATATCGGCCGGCGCTCCCGCCTGGATGCTGCCCGGTGTCATCCGGTAGAACTCCATCGGGTTCTTACTCATCAGCTCCATAAGCTTCATAAGTGTGATGTAGCCCGGCTGTACCAGTGAACGGATTCCCAGTGCCAGTGATGTCTCAAGGCCTGTGATCCCACTCGGTGCCTGTGCCATCGGACGTGCCTTTTCTTCTGCACTGTGCGGTGCATGATCGGTTACGATCATATCGATCGTGCCATCCTGAATGCCTTCAATGATCTTCAACCGGTCTGCTTCTTCTCTGACCGGTGGGTTCATTCTTGCCATTGTTCCATAGGTCAGAACCGCACCCTCTGTCAGTGTAAAATGATGTGGTGTTGCTTCTGCATGAACATCCGCACCAAGCTTCTTTGCAAGTCTTACTAACTCAACGGAATTTCCGGAACTGATATGCTGAATACAGACAGATGCTCCTGTATGAAGGGCAAGGATACAGTCTCTTGCGACCATGACATCCTCTGCTGTTCTGGAAGCCCCACCATAGCCAAGCTGCTCGGATACGGCTCCCATATTCACACCTGCACCTTTTACAAATGCAGGATCTTCTTCATGCAGACTAATCGGCAGATCAAGCGCTTTCGCACGAAGCATTGCCTCCGTTAAGACTTCTTCATCCATGATCGGGATACCATCATCTGTAAATCCGGCAGCACCATGTTCTGCCAGCAGTTCCATATCTACAAGTTCTTTTCCCTTCAGATCCTTTGTAACGGTCGCCGTCTGGATCACATGGATCCCGGTCGTTTCCCCTTTTCTCTGAATATACTCAAGGGTCTCTACATTATCAACTGCCGGCTTCGTATTTGCCATACAGATAACCGTCGTAAATCCGCCATAAGCGGCAGCCTCTGCTCCGGTCTCGATGTCCTCTTTATAAGTAAAGCCCGGATCTCTGAAATGTACATGTGTATCGACCAGCCCCGGTGCAACCACCAGACCTTCCGCATCGATCACGCAAACATCATCTGTACCATACTTTTCCCTGCATGCTTCCGGATCTATCTGCTGTTCCACTTCTGTGATCACCGCACCATCAACCAGCACATCCAGCTTCCGATCTGTATTTGTCACAGGATCAACGACCCTGCCGTTCTTTATTAATAACATGCAATATCCTCCTGATATATACTATCCGCAGGCATGTGCCATATCTCACTTCCATCCTGAGACTCTCTTTACGCTATACCTGGTCCACCTGCCTGCAATGCCAGTTTACCACAACCTGTCTTTTTCAACACAACCGCCTTTTTGCTCTTATCTTATATCTGCTGTAACATCTTAATTATATGAACGCAACAAGCATTTCCGGTTCTTACCTCGTAACTGGCATTACTTCCACAAAACAAAACCCCTGCATGAGACACTCGCGAAGTTTTTCGTTATGCGAAACACATTGCCAGCGTCTGCGGGTGCTTGTTTGAGCTATAATACTGGGCGAAAAAGAATAATTGCGAACTTCTCAGCTTAAATTATGAATGAGCTCGTTGAATTACCGAGACAGGAGCATTTGAGGTCGCCGGTCCTTAGATGGCGCATATGCGGCATCTTAGTACCGCTGCAGACCGAAACGAGCGAAAGCTTCCCCTGCTTGGTAATATCAAGCGAGCTCATTCACATTAAAACTTATATGTTCGCAATTACTACTCTCTGTTCTTCAGCACTTCAGCAGGCACCATCTTGCGGATTCTGCGGATCAGCAGATGGTTGATGATGAAGTACAGGATCAGGATACCTGCGAAGATGGCAAGGTACATCCAGAATGGGAAGGACTTGTCGATACCGCAGGCAATATTCGGAACAAAGGCAGGCTCATAAGCCACATCCATGATCCATTTGGTCAGTGGAATCGAAATCAATGCTCCTATCGTTATGATATAGAAATTACCATCCAGATACATCTTCTTCACTTCCTTATTCCGGTATCCGAAGATCTTAATCAACGCAATGTTGAAAGAAGACCGATCTATCATAACCTTCATCATCAGATACATTACAACAATGAAGACCAGAACAGATACTCCTCCAATTGTAAGGATCATTCCCTGCATTATATCCGAGAAGATACCGGCAGCCTTCTTCACATCGGTCTTTGTCGTTGTTGCATATAATCTTCCGGTCTCGACATCGAGTGCATGGTCGGAAAATACAACATTGAAATAATCCTCCGGTTCGTCGAATAACTCAAGCGCCTTGTCATATGGCATAAATACCATAAAGGATGGAGCATACTGCGCAACAGATGCGATCTCAAAAGCATAGATCTTATCTGCTTCATCATCCTTTAGTGTCAGAGTATCACCAACATCGAGACCGTATTTGTAAGCGATCGAAGAACTGATCGCAACCTTACTGGATGAATCTGACAGATTCACATCAAAGAACGGATTATTCTCTGTCAGTCCCATAACTGTTATGTCAAAGTTGTAACCGTAAATTTTCTTTTTCAGTGTCTTTGCATATGCCTCATATCCACCTTCCGGAACTTCCTCTGTCGGATATTTGTAGGTATACATATACTCATACTTTGTATCATTTACATAATCACGATTTACATTCGCACAGTAAGTATATATCTCCAGTGACATCATCGCCAGCAGAAGACTTACAAACATTCCAAATACTACCGTAAATCCGGTACGGCTCTCACGAAGCATCTGGCGGATCTTGAACAGATTCATGAAGCTCATATTTCCAAGCTTTATATCCTTACCATTACCAACCTTCTGCTCATTCCTGATCATTGTAAGAACCGGCTTCGACAGCCTCTTTCGGATAACCAGTGAATTAACGATTATAGAAATAACCGGTGGAACCACGATTCCATAAATGAACAGATATGGCATATAGATAACATCCAGATCCGGAAGGGAATAATAGTTGTAGCAGTCCTGCATCTGGATCGGCACACCAAGGCTTGAATATCCAAGCAATGTTCCGATCAGACCTGAAACAAATGTGATCACAGTCGGAAGTGTTACATAATGTGCCATCAGATTCTTTCTCTTTACCCCAAGTGCATATAACGCACCGATAACGGCACTTTCCTGATCGATCGAATGTACAACGAACACTGATAATACATAAGAGATCAGGATCAACAGGATCGCACCTGCGATCGTACCAACGCTCCGGTATAATTCCTGATCACCGGAAGCCGCCTGAATTCTCGCATTATCCCCTGCCTTTACAAAAGTCATAAGGTTCTGTGCATCCTCTGAGAAGATGTCATCGATCATATCATCTGTCTCATCCTTTAACTCCTGAATACCATCCAGCAGTTCATTGGAACCATCTTCAGCTTCTTTTGTTCCGTCTGTATATTCTATAATTCCATCATCAAATGATTTAAACTCCTTTAACTGTGACAACAGATCTTTATAAGAGAAACGCAGGATCGCATTGTCTGCTCCGTCAATCTCAGACTGCAGAACAGTCTCAAAATTATCCTTTGTCAGTTCTTCTACGCCATAATTCTTTAAGGTCTTATTCGCCTCTTTCAAATAGGACTCAAGGATCTCTCCCGATGCATCTGTTAATTCTGAATTATGATCGGTCAGCTCAGCAAGTCCGTCCTTTAACTCTCTTGCTCCATCTAACAGCTCCTGAATACCATCTGTCAGATCGTCCTTCTTTCCCATCGTACGATCCCAGTATTCCTGAAAAAACGGATCTTCTACATCTCCGGATGTAAATTCCAGCTCCTCCAAGCGGTCTTTTAATTCATCATCCGTCATAGCACCATTTAACCGGTATGCATAATAATATTCCTCTGACTTTATACTTTTTTCTTCCGCACGAAGTGTATCGTATACATCAGCTGCAACAAATCCCGTACCAAAATGCAGGCAGTCGCATCCGGTATCTCCCAGAGATTTTAATACGTTATCATAATCCGGTGTTGTACCGATTCCGGTAACGGTAAATTCCCGTCCGCCAAATGTAAGCACATCACCTGCTGATATATCATTCTTCTCTGCAAACTGGCGTTCTACCACCAGCTCATTTTTCTTTTCTGCAAGTGTACCTTTTACCAGATTAATCTTATTGATCTCATCTCTGTTTGCAAAGATACGGAGCGTATGATCTTCGTCAATCTCATAGTCCATATAGAACTGTGGCTCGATCGTCACACCATCGGCTTCCAGATCTTCCATTTCCTCATCCTTCATCGGTACGAACAATGAAAAATCTCCATCCTCAACACACTGTCTGCTGTCAGCATTCTCACTTCCGCGAATGATCGTCTCTGCTGCGCCGACCAGACTGACTACCAGATACATGGCAAGTATGATCAGAAGGGACAATGCCAGATATCTTGGAAGGTTGCTTTTGAAATCTCTCCAAATCCTTTTTCTCAATACTTTCTGCATTTTACAAATCCTCCAATTCTGCTGCCGGTACCTTTGTCTCATTGTAATAATCTTTCCTAATCTGACCATCCTTTACGATCACGACCTGATCGACCATATTCTTAATGGAATTATTATGCGTTACAATCAACATTGTCGTTCCATAGGTCGCATTGATCTTCTCCAAAAAGGATCAGGATATCCCTTGATGTCTTGGAATCGAGTGCTCCGGTCGGTTCATCACATAAGAGCAGCTTCGGATTTTTTGATCAGTGCTCTTGCGATTGCACATCTCTGCTGCTGTCCACCGGACAACTGTGCCGGAAACTTATTCTGATGCTCTGTCAGTCCCAGTATCTCAAGCAGCTCATCCATATTAAGCGGCTGATCTGTCAGATATTCACAGACCTGTATATTTTCCCGTACGGTAAGATTCGGTACCAGATTATAGAACTGGAAGATAAATCCAAGATAATCTCTTCTGTAATCGGATAATTCATCTGCTTTCATGCCTGCAATCTCGGTTCCATCCACCTTGATCGAACCGGATTCGATCGTATCCAGTCCACCGATACAGTTCAATAACGTAGACTTACCGGAACCACTGGTTCCCTTGAATGACACACATATCGCCCCCTGCTTTTTACCTGAAGGGATACTCCCTTTAAAACCTGTATGTAGCTTCCACCTTCTCCATAACTTTTTTTTACATCTGATACCTCTAAATACATACTTCGCTTCCTCCTGTTATTTTTGCGCTTACATAACGCTGTTATGTTGCTATCATTTTTAGCTATGCAAAATAGGATTTCACATAGCTTTTTTTTATCTATTCATCTTTCTGAAACAGTGCATACCATCCGGCAAGCAGATATTTCAGTATATCTCCCAGATGTGCAACGGCTTTTTCTTCATCGGGTTCATGTGTCAGCAAATGAACAAATGCATCGATCTGCATATGTGCCATCCAGTGTATCGTATAATCATCCGGTGCAGAAACTCCGCATACCTTTGCCTGTGCATCTGCCAGCATCCGGTAATTCTTCTCTGTAAATGCAACAAATTCATCAATACATCCTGCAAGACTTGATCCCTGACTCTTCGTCAGCAGAAGCTGTACCCGGTCATAGTTCTGATACAGTTCATGAATGATCCGCCGGGATGCATAGACGTCATCGCTGAAATCATCCTGCCCCTCCTGAAGCTCGCCTTTTACCTCCTGCAACTCCTGCTGCATATGTGCTTCCATCATCGTACGGATACTTCCAAGCACCGGTGCCACCAGTGAAACAAATATATCATCTTTATCTTTAAAGAAGAAATATAATGCACCGGTCGTGACACCTGCATTCTTACAGATATTACGAAGGGATGCGCCCTGATAGCCCTTCTCCATAAATTCATGCTCTGCACTTGCAAGCAGCTTTTTCCTTTGTCTCTCTTTCATCCTTCATGCGTCGATCACCACCAATTCTATCATTCAAACATGTGAACAGTCATTCACATAACATTGTTATGTTACATTATAATCAATATCCTGTCAACCCCTTTCCTAACATTTTATGATTGATACAAGTAACAGGCAAAAAACATGTCTGCCTGAACACTCAACAATTACGGCTATAACTTGAAAGACTCAAAAATTAAAAATTTCATAGCTGGTATTGGTACAGGAGGCATGTTGACCGAATAAACCCTTTGTATGTGAACAATTACGCATTTTTCGTTATGCGAAACACATTGCCAACACCTGCGGGTGCTTGTTTGAGCTCGAAGAGCGAGTTAGCACGGAGCAGGTGTGAATCAGGCATGTGTTTCAAATAGAAAAACAAGTGCGTCTCATGTAGAGATTTTATCAAGAGGAAGTAATCGGCATATTCAGAATATAAAACCGGAAATGCACTTAGTACACATTAAAAGGGCTCCGGCATATATTCAAGGATTGATTCATTGAAAAACATGCGAAACCGGAGCCCCTATGTCAAACTATATTCTTTTTTTTCCTACTTCGGATGTCCTAACAAGGTATCCTTTTGTCTTAAATCGTGAACAAAATCCAACCAATGCTTTTTTATAGGGCAAACGATTTTCATTTATTAATTACTTGCTGATCGAATCTGTCTTGATGATGAACTTAACGCTACCTTTCATATCATCTGAGATTCCACCGAAGGATTCATAAGCTTCACCGGCCTTGATGACCTTATCGCACTTTTCTGACAGAGAATCCAGATCCTTTTCTGCATCATTTACTGCATCAACGATCTTATCCGTACCATCTGATAACTGCTTGCTGCCATCCTTTAAGTCACCACTTGCATCTGTCAGCTTTGATGCGCCATCCTTTAATGTGCCTGCGCCTTCTTTCAGAGTATTTGCACCCTTTGTAAGGCTGCCTGCACCACCATTCAACTTAACCATACCATTATACAGATCAGAAGTGCCTGTATATACCTTGCCAAGGCCTGTGTTCAGTGCTGATGCACCAGTTGCCAGGGCGTCTACACTCTTCTTCAGAGTTGTGATCTGTCCGGAGAATGAACTCAGCTTGCCAAGTACCAGATTCGCACCATAGGAAAGACCATCCTGATATGCTGTTGCATATCCTGACTTATAACCTTCTACATAAGCTGTGCCATATGCTGACTGATAAGCTGTACCATAAGCACTGCCGTAACCTGTTGTGAAAGCATTGGTATATGCTGTACCGTATGCTGTACTGTAGCCGGATGTATAAGCTGTACCATAAGCTGTACCGTAACCGGATTTGTAACCGGAACCATAAGCTGTACCATATCCTGACTTATAAGCCGCTCCATATACATCACCATATGCAGTTGCAAATGCTCCCTGTAATGCAGCAAGTGTTGCATCATCCGGCTGGGAACCTGTCATCTGTGTATAAGCAGATACAAATTCCTGGAAATACGTTGCAAACTGACCGGATGCTTCCGATGCTACTGTTGATGATGAAGGTGCTGCTGCCTGTGCCTCTGCTGCTACTGTTGATGATGAAGGTGCTGCTGCCTGCGCTTCTGCTGCAACTGTATCAGCGGAAGGTGCTGCTGCCTGTGCTTCTTTTACAACGGATTCCTTAGAAGGTGCTGCTGCTTTACCATTCTTCTGGGCCTCTGCCGCAACAGCATCCTTATCAACACCATCTGCGATCTTGTCCTTGTTTGCTGTCAGGTTATTTGTAATATTTTCTGTGATCGTGCTCTTGATCGCTTTCTTTTTTCTTTATCACTTAATTCTGTCTTGGTTGGAAGTTCGATTCCCTTTACGGCTTTGTTTAATGTTGCAAGCCCGTCGCTGATCTGCTTGGAACCGGATAAGATACCATTTTCACCTTCGAATGCTGCTTTTAATGTGCCGGCACCTGTTGTTGCAGAATCAACACCCTGTGCCAGAGTTAAGGAACCCTGATATAAGCTGTCTGCACCATCCTTTACCTGACCAATACCATCGGATACGGAAGATACACCATCTGTATATTCTGTAATTCCTTCAACGAGGGAATTCATACCATCGCTGTATGTGTCGACCAGTTCGTTGATATCAGATTCAGCATCCTTCAGATCCTTGTTATCGCTGTCCTTGGATAAGAATCCGGTAGAAGCAACTGTCATTGTCATGTCCAGAGAGAAATCTGTACAGTCTGCTGTAACCTCAAAGTAATCCGGAATCTCAACATCTAATTTCTGCAGATCCAGGCTGTCCTGAAGACCAGGCATACCCATACCAACAACGATACTGTTGTTTCCATCGTTTACAACCTGACCATTCTCAACCTTGATATTGGAGAATTTGTCATTGGATAAGATCATACCGGTTGCCATCAGGAAAGGAGTATATACATCTCCACTCTTTGAATTATTGACATATTCAAATCTCATCTTTACCTTGCCGCTCTTGCCTGCCAGCTGATCCGGTGTCACTACCTGATCGTCCAGATAATAAGTAACCTTTACTTCTACAGGAACCTGCTCCTCTGACTTGCCCTGATAGTAAATGGAATTACCATCTGCCTTCCATACAAGTTCTCCATTATTCTCTGTAAATGTCTCGTCGCCTTTTACGTTCTCGATATCAGTCAGGTTACTGCTATCCTTAATGGTTGCCTCACCATCTGTGTTCTTTAACCACTCACTGACGATAACATCCTGCTTATTACCTGCTTCATCAGCAATAACGTAAACGGTTTCATCTTTATCACTTTCTGTATTCTCAGAAAGTCCGATAGAATTTCTCAAGTACATCTGATAATTCTTCATCACTCTTGCTCATGATCTCCGGGTTCTCTAATGTCTGTACATCTCCTGTTGCTGCACTGCCACAACCTGTAACGGATAACATCATTGCACCACTCAGAGCGATCGCCATAAATTTTTTTCTTGCTTTCATATTTTTATAACTCATACTAATTACCTCCTAATTTACTACTACCGGTCAGCAGGACCATTGGAATCGTTGTTTACATCTATATATTTATCATCGTCACTGTAACTGTCATCAAAATCATAGTTATCAAAGTTTCCGGATTTCTTCTTTGCAAATGGTCTGTCTTCATTCAGGAAATCATCATCATCTGCCGTTTTCTGTTCCGAAGCCGGATCAACATTTCCCGCTCCGGCATAAGCTGCTTTCTGTTTGCCGGTAATACCCCTTTGAATCCGATTGTTGTATGGATGATCAGCTTATCGAATAACATCAACGCAGCAGGAAGCAGGAAGATTACGACAAACATACTGATGATAGCACCTCTTGCCATCAGCGTACATAAAGAACTGATCATATCGATCTCGGAGTAACAACCAACACCGAAGGTTGCGGCAAAGAAGCTTAATGCACTTACGATAATGGAAGTCATAGATGTCTGAAGTGCAACTGTAACTGCCTCTTTCTTAGCAAGGCCATTACTTTCTCTCTCTTATATCTTTGTTGTCATCAAGATCGCATAGTCTACGGTAGATCCAAGCTGGATCGTACCGATAACGATGGATGCGATGAATGGTAATGTTGTATTTGTAAATGCAGGAATACCCATATTCACAAAGATCGCAAATTCGATTACACATACCAGAATGATCGGAAGTGATACGGATTTGAATACGAATAATATGATCAGCAGGATAACACCGATGGATACGGTACTTACTGTGTTAAAATCCTTATCTGTGATCTCGATCAGATCCTTTGTACAAGGAGCTTCACCGATCAGCATACCCTTACTGTCATATTTGTGAAGAATCGTATTGATCTCATCACACTGTGTATTTACTTCATCACTTGCTACTTTGTATTCTGACATGACTAACATCAGCTTCCATTCGCCATTGTCAAGCTTGGATTTCAGATCCTGTGGAATCATACTCTGTGGAATCATAGGACCAACTACAGATTCCAGACCAAGTACAGTCTTAACACCCTTGACATTTTCTTAATTTCTGAAATAACTTTATTAATACTCTTTTCATCCAGATTGCTGTCAAGCAGGATCATATGTGTAGAGTTCATATTGAATTCTTCTTCCAGCTTCTGGTTTGCCTGAATACTTGGAAGATCTTCCGGTAATGAGCTGTCGAGGTTATAGTAAACATCTGTATGTGTATAACCATATAACGCAGGAACCAGAAGGATCAGGAATAAGATATGGAAGATCCAGTACTTATTCACGATAAATTTGCTAAGCTTATCAAACTTAGGAAGTAAAGCTCTGTGACAGGTCTTTTCAATCGGCTTATCAAAGATCAGGATCATGGATGGAAGTACGGTTACACAACAGATAACACCGATAACGACACCCTTTGCCATAACGATACCAAGGTCAAGGCCTAAGGTAAAGGTCATGAAGCACAGTGCAACGAAACCTGCTACTGTTGTGATCGAGCTGCCGATAACGGATGAGAAGGTGGAAGCGATCGCATCTGCCATAGCTTCTTTATTCTCTTTGCCATTTACTTTTTTTTTTCTTCCTGATAACTGTGCCACAGGAAGATCGAGTAGTCCATTGTTACACCTAACTGCAGGACTGCGGTAAGTGCCTGTGTTATGTAGGAAATCTCTCCTTTAAATACATTTGTTCCCAAGTTATATACAATCGCCATACCGATACTTAATAAGAAAAAGATCGGTACGAGGAAGGAATCCATAGTCAGTGATAATACGATCAGCGATAAGATAACTGCTATGGTTACATAGATGGAACCTCTTTATCACACAGATCCTTGGTATCTGTTACAACGGCTGACATTCCGCTGATGAAACACTGCTTACTTGCAAGCTTTCTGATCTGAGTGATCGCTTCCATTGTCTCATCGGAAGACATTGTTGTTTTAAAGATAATTGCCATCATCGTACAATCATCATTACGATATGCCTCTCTGATATCTTTCGGTAAAATCTCATCCGGAATAGAAATATCCATAATCGAGTCAATACCAGATTACAGAATCAACATTGTCTACCTGTTCCATTTGTTTTTTTAATTTGACGACATCTTTATCGTCCATCCCTTCTACCAGGCACAGGGAGAAAGCACCCGTTCCGAAATCATCCGCCAGAATGTCCTGACCTTTCATGGTTTCGATATCCTTTGGTAAATATGAAAGTACATCATAGTTTACTCTGGTTTTCAAGAAACCAATCGCTGCCGGTATCAAAAGCAGGATACTGATAATTAAGATCGGTATACGAAGCTTTACGATTGCCTTTCCAAATTTGTTCATAGAATCAATCCTTTCGTTAATACAAAAAATGAACGGAAACCTTTTTTCTTGTTTCCGTTCATAGAATATGATTATTTTGTTTGTTTGTAATTATACAAGATTTTAGGGTTGACAATTATTTTTTTGACATTTATCCGGAAATGTCAAAACGCAATCTAAAATAAGTATAAAAAAAACCTGAACACCTGATAAATTCTATCATTTTCTGTACTGTCTATCTGTTCACGAAGGTCTGTCCGGCTTTTGTTACTGTCTGTCATGATCGGATATATAGACTGCCTGCTTACACTTCTCAAGCATCTCCCTCATATAATCAGCCAGCTTCTCCGGTGCCATCTTCATACCACCCTTTGCCCATTCAACGATAATCCCACAGATCCCATATGCAAAGAACCGGGCAAATATGCCGCGTTCCTCGTTTTTCAGATGAGATTTCTCGTCTAACTTATCAATTGCCTCTTCAAAGGTCTGTTCTGCAACCTCAAGCATATACTGGATAATATAATCCTCTGCATGTTTGATCGTGTTAATATAGAACTTTTTCTCCTCCTGCATCTGCGTGAGGATCGCGCTTAATTTCTCATCCCAGTTCTCTAAGGATATCCCCTCCATATTAGGAGCAAATAATTCATTAAAATAGATCCAGACCAACAGTTCGTATTTGTCCTGAAAATGATAGTAAAATGTCTGTCTCTTGATTCCACATCGGTCTGCGATATCACTGATCGATATTTTGTCATAGGGTTTCTCTTTTGTCAGTTCTTTTTGCACTTAATGCAATCGCTTTCTTTGTAAGATTTGATTCCGGCATATTCGTATAACTCTTTCTATATAATAATATCCCCATATGTCTAAAATGCAGATTTTCTTCCGCACCTGAAACACATGGAGATAGTATAGCACATCTATTATAACTCGGGCAACATGTCTTTCATGCTGTTTAATCCGATCATCAAGGTTGATGTATTATGCAGAAGTGCAGATGTTGTCGGTGCGATCACACCCGCAACTCCAAGCACGATCAGCCCGGTATTAAACCCTACGATAAAACGATAATTTCTGTGAATCCGTTTCATAAGAAGATTTGCAAGTATCTTCAATGTCACGATCTCATCCAGACTGTCCGCATCGATCGTAATATCTGCGACCTCTCTGGCAATCTCCGCACCATCACTGATCGCGATGCCTGCATCTGCTGCTGAAAGTGCCGGCGAATCATTGATACCATCACCGATCATGATAACCTTTCTGCCTGCTGCCTTCTCTCGATCTACAAATGCAGCCTTATCCTCCGGCAGTACCTCTGAATAATATTCATCGACACCGACATGATCTGCGATCGCCTTTGCAGTCCGTTCACAGTCACCGGTCATCATAACGACCTTGGAGATTCCAACCGACTTTAACCGTTCTACAATATCTGCAGATTCTTCCCTTAACGGATCCTCGATCAGGATTGCTGCCGCAAGCTCGTTATCGATCGCCAGATAGAGGTGGGAATATTCCGCCGGAAGATTCTCAAATACTTCTTCCATCCCCTCCGGTATCATACATTTTTCATCCTCAAATACAAAATGATAACTGCCGATGATCGCCTTGGAATCCCCAATTGTTGTCGAGATTCCATGCGCTACGATATATTTTACTTCTGAATGCATCTCTTCATGATCCAGATTTTTTCGTTTTGCCGCATCCACTACGGCTTTTTTGCGATTGAATGTGGAAAATGCTCTTCCAGACAGGCAGCGATACGAAGCAATTCGTTTTCACTTGTTCCGTTAAAGGAAACGACTCCCGCAACTGTAGGCTGTGCCTTTGTCAGTGTTCCGGTCTTATCAAATACGATCGTATCCGCTTCTGCTACCGCTTCCAGATACTTTCCTCCTTTGACTGTAATCTTACGGCTTCCTGCCTCACGGATCGCCGATAATACCGATACAGGCATAGCAAGCTTCAATGCACAGGAATAATCAACCATCAGGATCGCAAGGGCTTTTGTTACATTTCTTGTAAGCAGATAGGTAAGTATCGTACCGCCTAAGCTGTACGGCACCAAACGGTCTGCCAGATGCTCCGCCTTGCCCTCCAGATTGGATTTCAGTTTCTCAGACTCATCGATCATCTGCGCAATCTTCTCATATCGGCTGGAACCGGATACCTCTTTTACTTCTATTATGAGCGAGCCTTCTTCTACCACTGTTCCGGCATATACGACATTTCCTGCCGTACGTCTGACGGATACGGATTCTCCGGTAAGCGATGCCTGATTTACCATTGCTTCACCATCACAGACAGTTCCGTCAAACGGAATAATCGTTCCGACATTGACAACGACATGATCTCCTTTTGCAATCGTATCAGAATCAACCAATATCTCGTTATTCTCTGTCTTTAACCACACTTTTCCGACATTTAACGACATCGTGCGTGCCAGATCATCGACAGACTTCTTATGTGTCCACTCCTCAAGCAGTTCACCGATTCCGAGCAGGAACATGATCGAACCTGCAGTCTTCATATCCCCTCGTAAGACAGATACTCCAATGGATGTTGCATCCAGCACCGGAACTTCGATCTTGCCCTTTGTCAGAGTCTTAACGCCTTTCCAGATATACTTAACAGACATCAGACCTGCATAAGCTGCTGATATCGGATATGGCAGAAGCCACTTTCTTGCATAATGGAAGATGATCTTATCGATCAGCTTTCTCCTGATACATCGCATTCGTCTCTCTGCCGCTTCGTTCCAGATAACCATTTGGGACTTTTACATCTTCATAATGAAATCTGCGAAGTCTGTCGATAATGATATCCGGATTTCCCGTATAACAGATCACTGCATCCGCCGTCCGGTCATACACCTTTGCCGAGCTGACCGGTTCAAAAGACTCCAGATAATATAAAAGAATATCAGCTTCTTCATATGACATATGATTCTGACACATATGTACACGCAGTCTGCCCTTCATCTTATCTTTTATTATGAATTTCAATTCAGCTCATCCTCTTATCTAAATTTTTCTTATGCCTCTACTGCTTCTGTATTTTCTGCTGCAGCTTCACATGTGCACTCAGTAGTTTCTTCTGCTGTCTCTGCAGGAATATCTTCTACAACGACATCTTCTTCTGCTTCACGATCTGCATTGATCTGCTTAGCGCCCTGGTAAATGTCATCTACATTTTCCTGAATGGTTGTAGCTGTGTTCATAACACACTTCTTTGCACGAAGAGCCGCTGCTGTACAGTTTGTGTAAACCTTCTTTGCATCCTTGCTTGATAATACCTTGATACCTGCCGTACCAAACAATAAACCTGCTGCAAATATTCCAACTTTCTTAATATCCATGATAATTTACCTCCTGATTATATTAATATATTTTGAAGCACATTATAGCATCATTTTTTTTTGCATGTATATTATCATTTTATTCACATATTTTTTACATCTGATCATTCGCAAACATGTACACTTGTTCTACTCGTGAACTATCATCTTATGTTGTCTGTAAAACCTTCGATAAAACAGAAATCCTACTATAGTAGTGATTACCTCTGTAATCGGGAAAGTCAGCCAGAAATACACAAATCCGAATCTGGAAAACAGATATCCAAGCGGTACAAATAAGAACACCGTTCTCATAATGGTTAGAAACGAACTCTTAAAGGCTTCGCCGGTTGCCTGCAAAAAGACCGGATAAATCTTTGCGCACCTACCATCGGTATAAAGCTGATCCCAATAAATCGGAATCCCTGCACTCCGATACGGATAACTTCGCTGTCCTTCGTAAACACAGATAGCATAGGTTCCGGAATAAATTCAAAAGCATAACGTTCCGATGAACATCAATGCAATTCCCCATATAAAGGCAACCGTCATCGTATGTTTACAACGATCAATACTCTTTGCCGCATAGTTATAACTAATGATGGGTACAATGCAGGTCTGAAGAGCACCCAGTGGTATAAAGAAAAAATGTCTGCCATTTGTAATACAATCCAAGTGCTGTCACTGCCTCATCGGAAAATCCTGCAAGGATCATATTTAATCCAAATATGTAAAAAACGTATATGTTGCCTGCATAATAATATTTGGAATTCCAAGCGCATAGATCCTGCGAATATCCTCGGGATATTTGCAAATAGACGGCGAACGGTGAAATCCCTTCTTCATAACAAGAAATGCCGCTACAACCTGTCCTGTGATCGTTGCAAATGCAGCTCCTGCTATTCCAAGCTTTGGTATACCAAAAAGCCCAAAGATCAAAATCGGATCTAACACAATATTCGTGATAGCTCCTGTGATCTGCGCGATCATCGGTGTCTTCATATCTCCGTTTGCCTGAAGTACCTTTGTCCATATGCTCTCTGTAAACAATCCAATGCTGCCCACGCACACAATCCTTCCGTATGTAATTACATCAGCAATTACTGTATCTGAATTTGTCTGCAACCGTGCATATGCAGGCATCAACAGATAACAGCTTACTGCAAATAAGATCCACATAATAATCGCCAGACTAAAGCCGATGCCTGCTACCTCATCCGCCTTCCTATACCTCTTTATTCCCAGAAAATGTGCAATATTTGTATTGATTCCAACACCGGTTCCAACTGCCAGTGCGATCATCAGAAGCTGAACAGGATAAATGATCGATAACGCCGTCAGACCGCTCTCTGAGTATTTCCCGACGAATAAACTGTTCTACTATATTATAAAGAGCCTGTATCAACTGTGCCAGCATGACAGGCGGTGCGATCTTAAAAAAGATCTTATTGATCTTTTCTGTGCCGTAAAAACTACTGTTTGTTTCCATCTCTGCTGCCTCCTGCCTCCTGCTCTACACAAGAAGCCAATATTTCCTGGTATTCCTTCATAAGCTCTGTCAGCATCTGTATCTTCTCATAGCCAAATCGTTTTACAGATGCTTCTTCTATAGAAGCTAGCGAACAGAAAAATGTCTCTGCATATTTCCTGCCCTTCTCTGTCAATACAAATGCTTTTTCCCGTCCTTCTCCTTTTTCCGGTTCCAGAATCAGATAGCCCTGTTCACGCATCCTTGAAATTACATTATGTATCGTCTGACGCGGAAGCAGATAATTGTCACATACCTGTTTTTGAGTGCAGTATCCGTTCTCGCGTATCGTATAAAGTACCAGCATCTCATTATAATTAATGTTGTGTCTGCGCGACCAGTCTGCATAACACTCCACGCAGCTTTATAATACTGTGATTAGATGCATTTATAATCTGTAAAGTCTTTCGATCCATGTTATTATCTTCCTCTCTTTTTCATAATCCCAAATGGGATTATAACAGAAATAAAAGCACTGTCAATCCATATTTTCTGAATCGCGTACAATAATTCTGTACCTTTATTTAAAATCAGATTATGGCATACCAAAACTGCCGGCAGATTTTTATCTGCCGGCAGTCGTCTATTTCAGATCCCCAAACCTCAAACTTCTTTGGAATCCTTCCATGCCGCATTTATGCTTCATGAATTTATTTTGTTTTTACTGCTACTGCATTGCTCCAGTCTGAACAGATTTTTGTTGTCTTTCCATTCTTCTTCACATTCTTATAAGTACAGAGCCGCACATAGTACTGTTTTTTTGTATTTAACTTTGGAATCTGTTTACTCTTTGCCTTATTTGAAGAAATCGTAATCTGTTTTACATTTCTAAATGACTTATTTGAAGGAATACTGAATAATATAGCCGTTTGTATTCCTTGTCTGCATCTTCCAATTTACCGCAACCTTTGTTTTTCCTGCCTTTGCAGATTTGATCGATGTACCTGCAGGTGCAATCCGAAATGTCAATGTCTCCTTGCCATTATATTTCTTACCCTTTAACTGAATCGTAACTTTTGTAGTTTCCGATAGCCTTTCTGCCTTTTGCATAAGTCACTGTATAGTCCTTACCCTTTTTCAGCTTCTTGCCCTTGGTATCCTTTACCGTGACAGTTGGCTTCTTCGCTTTCTTATCATATGTATAAATGCTCTTGCTAAGCTTTACATTGCTGATCTTATTGATCTTCTTTGCAGATAAAGTCTCGCCACAGGACTTGCATTTCGTCACAAGCTTTCCATCCGCATTGAAGGTTGCTTTCTTCTTTACACTCTGAATCTGCTCCTTATGCTTGCATCCTGTCGTTTTCTTTGCTGTCAGATGATAGGATGTTCCTGATACATATATGTTCACATATCCCTTGATCGGTTCTCTTTCATAGGATGCTGTATATCCACTTCCATCCTTATCGAGATTATACCATTCCTCCTTGGTAAGAACGACATTATCGGAAGACGGCTGACCGATATACCAGTCTGCTGCTTCTCCGTTTGAATCAGTGATCGAACCGATACTGATCAGATCACATTTTACATATGACAGCACTCCGTTTTCAACTTCGAGATCAAATATACATTTTTTTCCCGGTTTTATTATCAAATATATTCCTGTGCTCCCGAAGTCTTACTCTTAAATGTATATGCGGATATCTCCTCCATTGTTCTGGTATATCCCATATTAAACGGATTAAATGAAGAATTTCCGTATTCAATTTCATGTGCATAATAGAGATTCAATGATTTACAGTATATCAGCTTATAAATATAATAACTGGTATCATATATTTGTATCGCGTATTTCGAATTCGCATCTCCGTCTTTCGTATAGACATCAAATACATAAGGTGTATGTCACTCAGGCACACAACATGATGCATAATATACCGGTCTGTATATGCCGCCTCCGTCTTTAAGGTTTTGTCTGTGTCTGCATCAACACAGTTTTTATATTTCTCTGATATTGAGTTTACATAGAACGGCATCTTATCTGTGCCTGCGTAGACATCTACAACTGCTTTTCCGCTTACCTTGAGAACGGCTTTTGTACCTTCCGGCTGCATGGTAATTCCACAATTTTTTCCCTTATTCTTATTAATCGTCAGAGTACCATCACCAAGAATCTCAACAGATCCGCCATAACCATAGCCCCATACAATAAGACTCTTAATCTGGTTATCACCCACCAGCTTGATCTTGAAGTCATCCCCATCTCATTTGCCTCGATTGACATCGTTGGGTGTTTATAATTCGTAAGCGTTAAAGTATTCGTCTTCTTATCATAAACTGCCCCTTTTACAGTCTCCGCTTTTTGTGAACCTGTAACATATACAAAATGATTTGTATTCGTTCCGCCCCGATTATAAATATTGATATACGCTGCACTATACTCTCCTGTATTTGGTCCATTTGCTGCCTGTACTGTCATCACGCATCCAACCCACATGCACAAAACCGCCAGCATCAGAGATACCTTTTTGAAATGTTTCATACCCATTTTCTCCTTTCATGGTTATACTATGCCATGAAGTATATCTGATAAACCGGCGGTTTATAAGTTTACATTTGTTCTTTTTTATATTTTAGCGCAATATCGTCACATAAATCCATTCAAAAGTAAGTTTTTTATTAACATGACTCACATCCTCCAGGATTGATCATCATATAGGCTTGAATCCAGTTCTATTCCAATCGTCAGACGCATTTATACCTTTATCGGTTTCTCCACGCATAATAGAACTGGATCAAGCCGATCCTTGACCTTGTATCTGTCTTTTCATTCAGCGATGAGATATGTTTATAGAGCGCAGTCCTTGAAATATACAGCTTTCCTGCAATATTCTGCACACTTTTCATCCGATTCCAGAAGTTCTCTTAACACTTCCTGCTCTCTGTCTGTCAGACGATATTTCTCTGCAAATCGGGCAAAATAATCAACAGCGTCTGTACTGTCCGACTCTTTTATCACATTTTCCGATTCATTGTCGTGTTTTCCTGAAACCGAATCAAATACAGAACCCGTTGTTGCAGATGCAACTTCCACCGTAAGCCCATCCATATCTTCCTTACGTTCAAATCGTTCCTCTATGATATTCACGCGAAGCTGACTACTGTAAATGAACATCGCTATACTGATCATCACAAATAAAATAAGGATCACGATACTCGCAAGAAGCATCGGAGATAATCCCTCGCCGTTTCCATTTCCATCTGCATTTATCGACATGGTATACGGCAACATGGTTGAGATAAAGCCGATGATACCGGCTCCGATATTATTAATAGCTCTGCCGAATCCTGCCCATAATGCAGGGACTCGCGTATAATAAGATACTTCCATAAAACCCGGTTGTGAAGAACACAACGAAAAATCCTGCTGCCGGATAGAACACAAGCAGTCCCGCAAGGATCGAGCCACCTATACCGATCAATAAGATACAAAGCACGGATAAGACCGTCACACAGTACATGACCAGACTCATATATCTGCGTTTCTTCAGATCAAATAAAATTCCCGCAAAGGATTCCACTTAAAGCCAGCAGAAGTCTCGGCCATTCACCTACATCGATCGCACCCTTTGCATGATAGTAAGTAACAATATTATCCAGAGCCGCAAATATGAATGTCATTAAAAGGACACAACAAACCAGTGCTCCACAGGTAAGTCCCGGATGGATCGAGGCATTATTCTGCACCTCCGCCTCATCCTCTATCTTAAAACAATCCACAAGTATTACAAAGATCACAACAAATATCAATAGCATAGATGCCTGAATCCGATTGTCTGTGATCAGATTATTATTTACAAACTGAAGCAACAGACCTGCCGCATAAGCAGTTCCAAACCATCAATGCCATATGATTACTGTTTTTCAGGATATCCGCTGCCTGATCATGCACCTTACTGCCAAACATACCCGCAAACAAAAAGAACATACAACCCCAGATTAACAAGCTCCGTTCCGATCTGTTACCTGTCATCATCCAAATACTTAACATACAGATCACTCCTGAAATAATCTGCATAACCATTCCCTGTCGGCTTCCTCGATAGCGTTTCAGAATCGGATAGACCAGAAATCCTGCTGCACTGACTGTCAAAATGATGCTCTGTGCCCACACAACCCGATCGGCAGGTACCAGTTCCGCCATCCGATCATCAAAGAAATATTCCGTTCCCAGAAACAAAAAATTAAAAACTGCCAGTCCTGTTATAACCAATATATAATTTCTGTATTTTTCCTTATGATTCTCCTGCCCGGACATATATACTTCCCCATTATCTTTATAATTGTCTCATATGTTCCATATCTTCCAATATTCACCCAGCGTAAACTATTCTGTTAATGTACTACGCCCTGTCCTCAAGGTCAAACGTAATTTTTGTCAAATATGTCTCTTTGTTTTCTTTTTTGCAACCGTTCCGTCAGTTCCCGTACGATATCCTTTTTCCTGTCCCTGCCATTCCGATGGAACAACCATGTCAAAAACAAGTTCTTTCTTTCCCTCATGAGTGTGTACTCGGAAATCATGGATTGTTATTTCTGCATCTATTTGCTGCAGGATAGCAAGTACCTGATGATGTATCTGATCAAGCTCTGCATCATCTGTAATAACCGGGTCGTAATGAATGACCATATGCACACCAAATCGGTTCAGACATTCCCGTTCAATGCGGTCAATCTCATCATGACACACCATTGGATCAATCTTCTTATCGATCTCTACATGAATACTTGCATACTGTCTGCCCGGACCATAATCATGTACCAACAGGTCATGGCAGCCAAGTACCAACGGACAGCTGCTTATATATCCAATAAGCTGTTCCCGCAAACCGGTATCAGTTTTGCACCTTCTCCAAGAAGCGGAGAGATTGTATCCTTTGCAAGCGAAATTCCGCTTATAATGATAAAAACAGATACCAGCCCACCCATAAGGCCATCTATTTTCCATCCGCTGATATGTTCTACAACTGTAGCGGCAAGAACCGCAGCTGTTGTCAGCACATCATTTCTGCTGTCTGCGGCTGCAGCAAATAAGGTATTTGACTGAATCTTATCTCCCATCTTACGATAAAAAGAACATCATCCAGAGTTTTACCAGGATCGAACCGATCAGCACAATGATCATCAGCATGGAAAATTCGATTGATGCCGGATGGATCAGCTTGAGTACCGATGTCTTTGCCAATTCAAATCCGATCACAAGGATCATGGCAGCCACAACCAGACTTGCCAGATATTCAAATCTCGCATGTCCGTATGGATGTTCTTTGTCTGCCGGCTTCTCTGCCAGCTTAAATCCGAGTAATGTTACGATGGAGCTTGCTGCATCTGACAGATTGTTCAATCCATCTGCAGTAATTGATGTAGATGCGGCCAACTTTCCGATCACAAGCTTGCTGCCTGCCAATAGCAGGTTACACAATACCCCTATGAAACCGGTCATCTTACCGACCGCAGCTCTTTTCTTAGAATCCTGATTTTCTTGTGCCATAATAGTTACCTCCGCATATATAAGATAACTTTATGCAACGCAATTAATAATCTTTCCATCAGATTTATAGAATTATCTCCGACCGACTGTAGCCGGAATAATAAAAAACCTGCGGAACAAATAGTAACTACTGTCCCGCAGATCATAAATTCATTCTTTATCTGCTGCCACCCTGTGTGGCCCGGCCCTGTGGTCATCCCACCGCCTGCTCAGTTTGTACTGTAGATTGATATGCAGTGCAAAAAGTATTGATACATTATAGCATGCGGTTACCCATACATCAAGTGCCGGTTTCTGATATTTTGAAGGATGATATTTTGAAGGATCTGCCACCGGAAATCTGCTTCCGGCGGCTTATCCTTATTTGTACTCTGTATTACTTGGATGCGGCAGGATTTAACTTCTTGGTCTTGATCTCATCCCGAAGCATTGCAAGGAACTCATCCATAGGAACAGTTGTTGTCTTCTGCTCACCATGAAGTCTGTAGCTGACAGTCTTATCATTTACCTCATTCTTACCAAGGATGATCAGATACGGAACCTTCTCAACCTGAGCAGCTCTTACACGATAGCCAAGCTTCTCTGCACGTTCATCGATCTCGACACGGATGTTGTTGTCATCTAAGAAATCATACAGCTCATGTGCATATGCATTTAATTCCTCATCTTCATTCTTTACAGGAAGGATTCTGGCCTGTACCGGTGCTAACCAAAGTGGCAGATTGCCCTTTGTCTCCTCCAGAATGTATGCCATGAAACGATCTAAGGAACCAAGGATTGCTCTGTGAAGAACGACAGGAGTCTTCTTTGTACCATCCTTATCAATATATGTCAGGTTGAATTTTGCAGGAAGACAGAAGTCAAGCTGGCATGTAGATAATGTATATTCATTTCCGATCGCCGGCTTAACATTTACATCAAGCTTTGGACCATAGAATGCTGCTTCACCGATCTCTTCTGTGTATTCGATACCGATATCATCCAACACTTTACGGAGTGCGTCCTCCGCTGTATTCCACATCTCATCGTCATCATGATATTTCACCTTATCCTCAGGATCTCTTAAGGACAGAACACAACGATAATCTGTGATATTGAAATCCTTATAGGTGTCGAAGATCAAGTCAACAACCTGCTTGAATTCAGATTCGATCTGCTCCGGTGTCACGAAAAGATGTGCGTCGTTCTGGCAGAAATGACGTCCTCTCTCGATACCTTTTAAAGTACCGCTGGCTTCGAAACGGAAGTCATGTGCGATCTCACCGATACGGATTGGAAGATCTTTGTAGGAATGCATTCTGTTTGCATAGATCATCATATGATGTGGGCAGTTCATTGGGCGGAGCACGAAAGACTCTCCCTCAACTTCCATTGCAGGGAACATATTGTCTTTGTAATGATCCCAGTGACCGGATGTCTTATAAAGATTTACCGTACCAACACAAGGAGTCATAACATGACGGTAACCAAGCTTTTCTTTCCTTGTTCTTGATATAATTTTCAAGCTCCTGCCATACGGTATAACCCTTTGGAAGGAACATAGGAAGTCCACGTCCAACCAGATCATCGGACATGAACAGATTCATCTCTTTGCCGATCTTTCTGTGGTCACGGTCTTTTGCTTCCTCTAATAACTTCAGATGTTCTTCCAGTTCTTCTGCTGTAGGGAAGCATACACCATAGATTCTCTGCATTACATGGTTCTTGGCATCACCCTTCCAGTATACGCCGGAATATTTTACTAACTTGAAGTTCTTACATAATTTTGTGTTATCAACGTGAGGTCCGCGGCAAAGATCTGTGAAATCTCCCTGATCGTAAACTGTAATATTTCCATCCTCTAAGCCTTCGATCAGATCCAGCTTGTAGAAATCATCCTTGAACATTTCAAGTGCTTCTGCCTTTGTAACTTCACGTCTGTAAATCTTCTTGCCCTCTTTACAGATCTTCTTCATTTCTTTTTCAATAGCTGCGATCACATCATCGTTTACAACATCATCGCCAAGGTCGATATCATAATAGAAACCTTCTTTTTTACAACGGGTCCAACCCAGAACTTTGCATGTGGATACAAATGCTTTTACGGCATGTGCCATTACATGCGCGCAGGAATGATTGAGTGTGTTCAGTCTCTCATCTGCTTTAAAATCTACCATTTTCTTATTTCCTTTTTCTTTTACCTGATCTGACATTCCGCCCAGTGGTGCAAATGTCCAGGAATTATTTGTACAGGTACTATTTCGTTCTATTTTGTTTATTGCACAAAAAACGCCCCTGCACAGACGTTTTTTTTTTTCATCTATACAAGGGGCGATTATAATTCTTATATCGCGGTTCCACCCTTTTATTTATTTCCTGTGGAAATATCTCATTCATGATGATAACGGAATCACCGGACCGGATTAGGGCCGCTCAGAGCTGGTCTTCCTGAATGACTCCTCTAAGATACTTCCACCAAATGTATCTCTCTCTGTAGATTCTTCGTTCAGTACTATTCTCATCAACACGTTATTCAAAGTATATTTCAACTGTTCCGCACTGTCAAGTAGCTTTTTTCCGGTTTTATTACCATTTTTTTTTTTCTTATTGAATGATTTAAGAATTTTCCGTTAATACCTACGACTATGGTCTCTGTCCAAGTCCGCCTTCCAGAGTGATTGTCTCTCCCGTCATATATTTGAAATCAGGGGATGCAAGCTGTACGCATGCACGTCCGATCTCCAGCTCTGAATCACCGAAATGACCCATCGGAGGTGTATGAACATTCTTGTCAAATGCATCCGGATATGCATTCTTGAACTGCTCTAACTGTGCTGTCCATGCAAGCGGACAGATGATATTTACATTGATTCCATCTTTTGCCCATTCTGTTGCTGCAACTCTGGAAAGTCCACGGATTCCTTCTTTTGCCGCTGCATATGCGCACTGTCCAAAATTACCAAACAGACCTGCGCCGGATGCAAAATTGATAACGGAACCCTTGCTCTCTTTCAGATATGGATAGCACGCTTTCATATAATAGAAGGTTGCATACAAGCCGGAATACATTGCCAGATTAAACTGATCTGTTGTATGGTCAGCAAGCGGAACACCGGATGCTGATGCCTGTGCATTATTGACCAATACATCGATACTGCCAAATGTATCGATCGTCTGCTTTTACAACATTTGCAACAACTGCCTCATTATCCGCACCGGCAGATACATCTGCTGCAACAGCCAGAACTTTTATACCATATAAGTGTTCCAATTCTTCCTTTGCATCTTCCAACTTCTTCACATTTCGTCCTGTGATCACGACATTTGCGCCTTCTTTTGCATATGCTGTCGCAATACCATAACCGATGGAACCACATCTGCCGTCACTTAATACGGCGCGGCCTCCACCTGTGACAATAACTGTCTTACCTGTTAAAAATCCCATTTTCTTTTCTCTCCTTATATTATATGAAATCCGATACCTTCAGACTGCTTTTCCTGTCTTATACAAATGTCCCAGTCCGTTTGTATCATATATAATGCTCGTTATCTTCTATATCTTTTCGGTCATATCCTCCCACTGACAGCCTGCTTTCAAATGCACTCTGTTCTAATGGTTTATCATACAGATATCCCTGCGCATGGTTACAACCAAGTTCCAGAAGAAATCTTGCCTGCTCCTCCGTCTCAACTCCCTCGGTTATGACATTCAGATTCAACTGTCTTGCCATCTGAATGATACTCTTAATAATGATCTGATCCTGTGTTGAAAATGCCTCATGATTGATAAATGACCGATCGATCTTAATCTCATTTACCGGGAAATCCCGAAGAACACTCAAGGTCGAACAGCCTGTCCCAAAGTCATCAATCGATGTCGCAATACCTGCTTCTGAAATATTCCTGATAAAGTCATACAGATCCTTCTGTTCACTTGCCTCTGTCGTCTCTGTTACTTCTATGATGATATACTTTGGATCAATATCATACTCTTTTATGATCCTTATAATGCGTTCTGCCAACATCCGCGGATCATGTCCAACCCCGGAAATATCATTTCTCGATATATTCACAGATATCGGAACAAGCTTATACCCTTTCTCAATCCATCCATTTATAGCCTCACATACCCGCTTCAGAATATACAGATCCAGATGAATGATAAATCCATTTCTCTCCATGGTCGGAATAAACCGAAATGGTTGTATCACTTCTCCATTACGAATCCATCTTGCAAGCGCCTCTGTACCTACGATCTGACCTGTCCGGATATCAACCTTCGGCTGATAATACACCTGAAATTCCCGTTTCTCCAACGCCTCAGGAAGCATCTGTTCCATCCGCTGAACATCTACTGTTTCTTCCAGCATCTTGTCCGTTAAAAACGCATACGGAAGCTTGTGCTGTCTGGCATAACTGACTGCAATCGACAAACCGTTCATAATATTTCTGGGATCTCTGTCCTTTGCCGTTATCTCATAGACACCTGCAGCTGCCGCTATATATACCGGAACGATCCGTCCCATATACTTTGCGGTTACCTCAACCTTTTCCAGAAAATGAAGAAACTCTGCCGTTCTGCTTTTTTTTCTTGACCAGCGCCATGAAATTATCTCCACCCAGATGCGCCAGTGTCTCGTCCTCTGCCAGCCATTTCCGGACAGCGACTGCATAACGCTTGATTATCAGATCACCTTCTGCACCACCATACTTATAGCTGAGCAGTCCAAAGCTTTTCAAGTTAAAATAAAAGCCGTTGTACTGACAGATCGTCTGATTCTGACAACGCTGCTGTATGATCCTGACAAAGCCTGCACTGTTAGGGAGCATCGTGATCAGATTACAATACGAATATTCTCTTGTCTTTACGGCCCACTTACGGATCAGTCTGGATCTCGTCACATGAAGATATAAAATCTCAAGGAGCAGAGCTATGTCTTCTTTTTTCTTTCTCGCTCCATTCTACATTTTCATATGGGAATGCCGTAAGCTCACAATATCCGTTTTCTACCGCAGGAAATGTCTTCTGATATTTGCCTTTCTCGGAATACAAACCATCCCCGGCATAGAATACATCATGACGATCTTCATCCTGTACAGATTTGATATCTGCCTCAATGTGCAAATGTCCCTCTACCCTGCCGATCTTAAGCCGCTCAGCCAGAGGTTCAATCGCCTTTTCGAATCCATCAAATGAATTCTCAAACTGTAGTAATTCCTGCACATACAGTTCTATATCTTTTTTTCTTAATTCTCTCCCTGATATCATCCACTGTCATGGGTGATCCTCCCTCTCATCTTTACTACTCTATACACCACAAAACTATTATTTTACATACAAACAATCATGTGTTTATTATAACATGCTTTTCACTTTTTATGGAGAAAAAAGATAGTTTTTTGATAGATTTTGAACAGGTTGGAAATCACATGACAGGCGTTATTTCTTATATGACAAATATACAGGTGTTACGATTACCACCATGAAAATAGAATACCTGTAAGCGGTGACAACACGATCATGATCATGGAAAATATAAAAGATTCCATAGAGATCAATGTTGCCCCTCTGTTCCGAAGGGAACATATTCTGAAGTATCGTATTTGTTCTTACCTGTAATGCATCATCACTAAATGCCGCAATAAATCCACCTAATGTCATAATCACATAATTACCAGAATGTTCCACTGCTATACCAAGAAGAACAAGGAATCCGGTTAATACAAATACTGTTCTGTACCGTAAACGATCACACAACAGAATCACCCTTGCTCCAAGGATTCCTCCAAGTTCCATAATAAAGAGTGCCATTCCAAGCAAGGCATTTGGGATTCCACTCTCCGGCAGCTTAGCCTGTAAGAAAAATAACAGTAAAATATCCCCTGCTCCTACCAGCGAATTTACCAACATCAAAACTATTGCTCTCCTTGCATCCTTTAGAAACTGAATACTTTCCCACCAGCAGTCAACCAATGCACGGACAATTGTATTTGCCTTTATGATCCCTGTGTTCTCTATGTTCCCATATTCTATCTAAAACAAATATCTGAACCAGACACATTAAAATATCCATTCCATATGCGGCTCTATAACCAATGTATAACGCAAATCCTGCACACAAAGTTGATATTCCATTACACAAACGGTATATACTCAACTGATCTGATTCATATTTTGCATAATAGGATTCTTCTCCATAGATTTTTTAAAGAATCATATGCTAAAGCATCTCCCGATCCTGATGAAAAATTGTAACTCATCGCATGAAGTGCAATAGACAGACATATCGTAAACAGATTCCCTGATGCGATCATAACAACATTTGCAATCATTCGTAAAATGCTGCCCACAATCAACATATTTTTTCTTCCAAATACATCCGCAAATATTCCTGACGGTATCTCAAAAATAATGCTGGTTACATGAAAGACCGTTTCCACAAAACCTATTTCGACCAAACTATATCCTCTGGCAGCCAATATTGCCACCCAAGCCCCTGTTAAAGATAAATTTCCAAGGACGGATGATGTGTATAAATATCCTATTTGTTTTCTAATTGTGTTCATAAAAAAAATCTCCTTATCTATTTTTCTTAAATGGATAAGGAGATAGTGTACTTTTTTTATTACGTTTTATATCATTGTTCTGATATATGACTTGTTCTAAAAAAAGGCGCACTATCCCCCGTAAAGGAACACATGTATCCTTTTTTTTTCAGTTGTAGATTTGTCATTTTCCAGAACATAATCTTAATCCTTTCAATATCAACTCATAGAATTGTACGGTTAGGATAGCATATCCTGCCTTCATTTGCAAGGGTATAAAAACTCACTTTATTCGTAGCATTACCGAAAACTGCTTATCCCTTACCTCTGCCACTTACTATATATCCCAGCTTATCTGCCAGGCATTTTACAACATATAAGCCAAGTCCTGCGCCTTCCTTCCGGCGGGAATTGCCACGGTAGAAGGCATCAAATACATGGTCGATGTCGATCTCATTGTCAGCCTCTATATCATTCGTAAATGTAATGGATACTCCGTCCGTATCCTGTTCTAAGCAGACGCTGATCCTGGTATCCGCATATTTTCTGGCATTAGAAAAGAAATTTGTAAATATAAGGAGCAGTTTTAAGATTCCATATTCTTTCACTGTCAGATCGAGTTTATTTCCATTTACCCGGACGATCTTCGCCTGATCGTCGAGCACCAGATTCTTATAGGAATAGCTCTGTCCGGCTTCCGCCATATATTCACATATGAGATGGTTGATCTCTCTGTCATCTTCGATCACAAGTAGCTTTGGCATATTATTCCTCCATAAATCGTTAGTTTTTACATCTAAGCTCCACGCACACAACCTCAGGATAGTTGAACAGCCGAACCGGAATTATGCTGTTGCCAAGTCCCCTACTGACTATCATTTCTGTATCTGTGCTGTTATATTTCCCAGATGTGTATTCCGGTAAAAATCCCTGATCGGGTGCAACGATTCTCCCGACAAATGGAAGTCTGATCTGTCCTCCATGTGCATGTCCGGTCAAGACAAGATCAGCTCCGGCATTTGCATAGTTCTGAAGGTACTGTGGCTCATGCGCAAGTACGATAAATAATTCATTTTTCTGCTCCTGAAGCAGATTCTTTAATGTCTCATCACTTAAGTGCTGATCATCTAACCCTGCCAACATAAAAAGAGGAATCCCCTTTCTCAATACGGACGGCTTCATCATCCAAATCACATGCTCCGGCAGCAAGAATCCCCTGCATCATCTGTTCATTTTCCGATGGATCAAGCCAATATTCATGGTTGCCGGTCACATAATATACCGGTGCGATCTTCACTGCTTCATTCACAAATGCTACCGCACGTTCCACATTTGTATGATTAGAATCCACCAGATCCCCGGTAATAACAATGATATCCGGCGAACAGCTTCGTATGGTTTCTAACAGCTTCTTATTCTCTTTTCCAAATTCAGCGTTGTGCAGATCCGATATCTGTACGATCCGGTATCCATCGAGATCTGCGCCAAGCTTTTTCTGATTCATATGTATATGTAGTGATCACCAGATGCTTATTCTGATACAGACAAAACGGAATCAGGATAATGATTATAAGCATCAGAATCAGGATCTTTTTGTGTGGTATTTTTTTCATTTTTCTCTATCCTCAAGCACAAACAACGAAACCTTTTTATTCTTATTTACAGGATATATAATTATTTGTCATGCGTCAAATAAATATCACTAGTTCCGCTCAGAAAAATGAAAGGCACCGGAATGTATTCATTGTGAATATCAATTCCGATGCCTTTTCACTTTTATAATTATGAATATGATGATAAAAACTGCCTCGTACGTTCCTGTTCCGGATTGTCAAATACCTCTTCCGGTCTGCCCTGCTCAAGTATATATCCATCATCCATGAATATAACCTGACTGGCTACGTCTCTTGCAAATGCCATCTCATGAGTGACAATTATCATCGTTGTCTTTTTATCTGCAAGATTTCTGAGAACCTTCAGCACTTCGCCGGTAAGCTCAGGATCAAGCGCTGATGTCGGTTCATCAAAACACAGGATATCCGGCTGCATCGCAAGTGCTCTTGCGATCGCAACTCGCTGACACTGACCGCCTGATAACTGATGTGGATAATTGTTCATCCGGTCTCCCAGTCCCATCTGACGCAGAAGATCTTCGCCCTGTACTCTTATCTCATCCAGTATGTTCTTTTTATTTGCCTTATAGTCCGATCTTTCCTTTGCCAGAAGCTCTCTTGCCAGCATAACATTCTGAAGTGCTGTGTACTGTGGGAACAGATTAAATGACTGAAATACCAGTCCAAAGTGCAGCCGTTTCTTCCGAACCTCCGACTCCTTAAGTGTCTCCGGTTTATCCGTATCGAGAAGGATCTCATTATTTACACGGATAATTCCGTTATCCGGCATTTCAAGGAAATTCAGGCAGCGAAGCAATGTAGTCTTACCGCTTCCTGATGATCCTATGATCGACAGAACCTCTCCCTGCTCCAATGAGAAGCTGATATCCTTAAGTACATCGGTCTTACCAAACTTCTTTTTTATATGTTCAACCTCTAATATCGCCATACAGCTCCTCCTCTATCTGAAGAAATCCAGTTTCTTCTCTAATTTTCCAAGTAAAACAGTAAGTACACCATTCCAGATCAGATAATAGAATGCGCAGAAGAACAATGGCCATATCGCACCTGAGATTCCCTGTGAACCTTTCATGAACGCCTGTCCTGCCCAGATAATCTCCTGCAACGCAATGATACGTGCAAGTGATGTATCCTTAACCAGCGTAATGATCTCGTTGGACATTGCAGGTACGATCTTCTTTATCATCTGAAGAAGCTTGACCTTGAAGAATATCTGTCTTGGAGTCATACCAAGCACCAGACCTGCTTCCTCCTGTCCAACAGGAATTCCCTGAATTCCTCCACGATATATCTCTGAAAAATAGCAGGCATAATTCACGATAAACGATACCGATGCTGCCACAAATCTTCCGCCTTCGCCTCCACCCCAGATCGGGTTATGGAATACAAGTCCCGGAAAATAATAGATGATAAGCATCTGGATCATCAGCGGTGTGCCTCGAACGATCCACACGATAAATTTCATAAGATAGCTGAGTGGCTTAAACTTTGACATAGAGCCAAATGCTATTAAAAGTCCCAGTGGGAATGCACCAAGCAAGGTCACAAAGAACAATTTTAAAGTTTGAATAAATCCTGTATTAAGCGTCCCCAAGTACAATTGGGGAGCTGTTCAAAAAAACAAATCCATAATAATTTTCTCTCTAAGTAATAATCAAAATAACCGTCTTATAGTCTGTTAATTACTCTGTAAAAGTGCTGCCTGTACCTTGTACTTCTCTGCACATTTCTCCATAGATCCATCAGCCTTGCTGTCTTTGAAAAACTTGTTAAGCTCTGCTGCAAGATCAGAATCTTTTCTGAAACCTACACCATATTCCTCACTGTTAAGTCCTACTGTATATGTAAGATTTGCATAGCCTGTGCCTTCTCCTACCATAGCTGCTGCCATAAGGGAATCGATAATTGCTGCATCCGATGTTCCTGCTGCAACTTCCATAAGTGCATCTGACTGTGCCTTAACTGCTGTATAATTAAGTCCAAGTTCCTTTGCCTGATCTTCTCCGGCACTTCCTGCCTCTACAGCAAATGTAAGTTCCTTAATGCTGTCTACTGTCTGATACTGATCTGCCTTATCCTGTGGCACGATTACAACCTGTGCATTGTTGCAGTATGCATCAGAACATGCCATTGAGCTTGTAACCTCGTCTGTAAGTGTCATACCGTTCCATACACAGTCGATTGTCTTACCATCAAGCTCCATGATCTTGTTGTCCCAGTCTATCTCTACGAATTCTGCTTTCACGCCGATGCTCTCAGCAAATGCGGATGCCATGTCTGCATCAAATCAATCCAGTTACCTGAGTCGTCTTTGTAATCCATTGGTGCGAAATCTGTAACACCAACAACAAGAGTTCCCTTTTCCTTTACGTATTCCAGATCACTCTTTGAGTCATTTGATGAATCCTTCTTTCCACAGCCAACCATAGAAAGTCCCATTACTGCTACTAAAACCAGTGCTACTAACTTTTTCATGATTATTTCCTCCTGAATATAATTAAAAAGATATATGCCTGTCCCTTCCGGGCGCAACACGATAACATAGTAACAGTTTATCATAATAAAGTCAAACGTAATCTTGTGGTTTTTATGAATTTGTATTTTTTTTCTTCTAACTACAGCCAATTAAGCCTGTTTTCAAATTTTACTTTGCAATCTCCTGATTCTATAACTCCTATCTCATAGCAATCATAAAACTGGCTGACATGCTGCATTACTGCTGCCTTATCTTTTTTGATTCGTCACAATATTAAAGCCTACACCACAATTAAACGTCCGCAGCATTTCTTCATCACTGATATTTCCATTATTTCTGATATACTTAAATATGTCTAATATCTTTATTTTCGACAGATTGATCTTTGCACTCAGTTCCTCCGGAATTACCCTGCACAGATTTCCTTCTATACCACCGCCAGTGATATGCGCCATACCATGTATAACATCTTTATCAAATAAATCTTTGATTGATCTGTAGTATGGTGTATGCGGCTTCATAATCTGCTCTATAAAGGTTAAACCATCTATCTTATCCAGTTTTATCTGTGGCATTTTTGTCCATCAATAACCGCACTAATGAATATCCATTTGTATGTAAACCATTTGATGCAATTGCCAGAACTGCATCACCCTCTTTGATCCGGGAACCATCGATTACCTTTGATCGTTCAACAATTCCAGCAATACTTTTTGAAGTAAGTACATATACGCCCGGATCAACAACCAATGGCTGAATAGAGGTTTCCCCACCTACCAGAGAACATTCATTTTCTTTACATGCATCTGAAACGCCCTTAACCAGTGTCTTTATTGTATCTGCTTCCGCATTTCCACAAACAATCGTGTCAAGTACCGCTAACGGTTTTGCACCCATAACCACAATATCATTTACTAAGTGATTGACCATATCATGGCAAATAGATTCTGAATATCCATACTCCATCGCGAGTTTTTGTTTTGATCCGGGTTCTTCAGATTTTAATACCAGAACCGGATTTTCAATTTCCGGAAATTTTATATCATATAAAGAAGCAAATGGTCCCAGACCATTTTAAAACACGGTCATCCTTTGTATCCAAATGTTTTGCCATCTCTCTTTTAATGGTATCAGTATAGGTTATATCAATTCCCGCCTTACTGTAAGATAACCCTTCCGCCTCTCTTTCACTCCCTGCCAGGATTTCATCTGAACAGACACATCCAACACAATTGCCAAATCTCTTAATATCTCAATATTGGGATAAGTTGTTCCATTTTCCCATTTTGAAATTGCCTGAAAAGAAACATTTAGCTTATCCGCCAACTGCTGTTGCGTCATACCAAGACTCTTTCGTTTTCCCATTATAAAATTTCCAACTTTAATACTGTCAAGCATATAAATACCTCCGTTTTTATTTTATAATAGTTTACCTTGCAAGCACAAAACAATAACCGCAAAAGTGAGTTTCATGCAGGGATTCAACCATGCGTTGAAAATGCTTACAATTTTATAGATCAGAGGAATAAAAAATCCCACAGATACTGGATTTTTCCAATATCCATGGGACAAAAATTGTGTTTTTGAATTATCTCTTTGAAGGTTGTATACGGAACCAGAAGTGGCTTAAATGCTGTGGTACTTGAATAAAGTGTTACTTGTGGGTGTATTATTCAGAACACTATAAGACTATCCATAACTACCAACAAAGTTTATTCAATACTAAACATATAACATTTTACCAACATTTAAATATTCGCATATATCATTCGTCCTGAAGATTCATTCTGTCCTTAATCAACTGAAAAGTTCTGTGTTCTACCTCTTGCTCCGTAAAACTCTTCACAATAGCATTCATGGTTTCAGCACTCCAAAAAATCTTTAGTTTTTCTTTTTGCACGTGTTATGGCTGTGTAAAATATAGAATGTGTAATTCTTTCCGCATTACTTGATGGAATTACAACCTTAACTGACTTATATTCCAACCCCTGTGCCTTATGAATTGAAATTGCATAAGCAATCTGAAATGGTATCACCGTTTTTATTCTATCTTCCTCTGATAATTCATCATCCCAAGCAATGACCTCTAACTTTATCCTTGTTCCATCATCAGTATTTTCAACATACTCAAAAGATTCATACTTACATTGTTCTTCAGTCAAATAGGTTTTGATATCTATTGTAAATACAATTGATGAGACAGTTTTTACTATATTCACTATTGTTCCTTTTAAATTATTATATAACAATGATGAACGTCTAGTATCTAGGAAAATAATTCTATCTCCGATTTTAAAAAAATCCATTCAGCCCATGAAAATTCTTCACTTTTTGTATTTGCATTTTGGAAGTATTGATTCATATTATTTAAGCCAAACTTTCCATCATAATTCAAGCACAATACAATCTCATCGTCTTCTAAATCAAATATACCCTTGCCCAAATCTTCGGAAAATGGTCCATCCATTGACAATTTCTCAGTAATAATAGGTCTTTTTTTTCACGAACCTCGTCCCATAAACTATTTAATTCTTCCTTATCTGTTCTCCAAGTATGTAAAAGTTCAATATTAGATCCCTTTGTACTAATAATATCCTTTGCATAATAAAACCAATTTCCAAAATCAATTGACTCAATCTGATATATATCTCCAGATAAAACAAGTTTAGTACCTTCACTTATTTTTTCAAGAAGTGCTTTCATTGTTTCGATTGTCAATTGTACTACATTCGTCAACAAATACAATATCAAAATCCACAGACTCATTACTTTTGATCACACTGTCTATGCTGGAAAACTGTACATTATCTCCCCCGCATCACACACTCTCCTCTGTAGATTTTGCAATGCAGTATGTGTTTTTGCCAAAAAAACAGTTTTTTTTTTGATTGATTCATCATTTGAGAAATATATTTTATTAGTGTTGTCTTACCTGTGCCGGCAGCGCCATATATCAACATTACTTGAGACGATACAAAAAAGATATTTCATTGCAATCCTTTTTAATTCATCTTCAAACTCTATCCCGCACTCCCTAAGATATTTCTCATTACTCTTTTGCTGCTTTCTATTAGGAATATGTGATAAATCCAATAACCTTTTCAGTATAAAAAACGTTGTACTTTCATAGGAATCAATGGATACTACACCTTCCTTTTCGTTTATCATAAATCCATTGTTTCGTTCCCACAAATCTAATCCACTATTATATTTCTTTATTGCTTCGTCGCTTGCAATTATTTTTTATCAAAAAATAATTCACCTGTTTCACTAATCAACTTCTCAATTTTTAAATATGGTAGTACTCTTTTTCAACTTTACGTCTGTCATCCACAATTTCGATAATATCTTTTATATCACCTTTGCTTGTTCTTTTTCCCTGCTAAATTTGATATAAACGGCTTTTTTGCTCAAATGGATAACATTTGCTTGTAATATAAAGCTCATCCAAAGATCTGCTATTATATTGATTTGGCAATAGAGCCTCCAATATTTCTTCTCTCAGATTCAGCAGAACATATCTAATAGTATACCTACCCACTTTGTTTGAAGGCTTTGCATAATTATTTCGTATCTTTAAAATAACCTCTCCAAAATCATGTGTCTTCGTTGAACCATATATATGATCATAAACCTGTTCGAATCTTTTCGTCGCTTAAATTGACAATTTGCAATAAATCCATCTCTGTATCAGTCAAAAAAATTTCATCAATTCAACATATTCTCCATAATTACGATTAATCTTCGTATGTAGCATTAACATTTTAGCCAACTTATTTAAGCAGACAGGATCAATTGCAACTTTCCAATTATTTAATATCTTTATTTTATTTTTTATTCCCCAAAGCTCCAATTCCGCCTCCGTATAAGCAATTTGGATTGAATACCTTGTTGAAATATACTGTTTACTGTAAACGGTTATCCTATTGTATTTTGTTGCATATAATCCTGCAAGTTGAAGTGTAATCTCAAAATATCTTTCTCCATTAACAAAAAATGGAACTGTTTTTTGAATATAATATCTTGAAACTCTTACATTTTTTGGAATCAAATCAGCACTTGCGATATTAGCTGCAACTAATTCATAATATTCTTCGTCTAATGTATCCATATCCAATGGAAACTTTGACAAATTATTCAATACTTCAATTTCAAAATCTTTTTTCAAAAAACTTCTTATTTCCCATAAATAATTATAATATTTAAGCATCAATCTTTCTGATTGACCTTCTTCGGGTATTCGGAGACCAATATACTTTAATCCTCTCAAGAAGTTGTATAAATACTTAGTTTCGGATTTAAACTGAGAAACCTCCCATGCTAATTTCTGATTTATATCCGTATATCCAAGCTTCACGGCATTTAAAACTAATACTGAATAACATAAATCATATAATGCTCTAACAATCTTTCTTGATATAGTATCACGCAAATTAGGATATTTGCTAACATTTTCAATTTCCATAGATATCTCTTCGCATCTATACTGAACAATTTTCAATGCGTCTTCTATTTTCAGACAATCATTATCTAACTTCTTGAAAAAATAAATGAGTATCTACAACTTGGTCCAATTTGTCACAAAACAAATCAATACTTTCATCTGTATCTTTGATTTCATCTTCTTTTATATAACTTGATTGTTACACTTGATTGCTCAAAATTAATATTCTTTATAAATGAAGGTGACATATACTTCCAGAATATACGTTTTTTCTCCTCTTACGTCAGGATTAAGAACAATAAATAAAATCCCTGGGTCAGCAGTAACCTCATATGCTATATATGCTGGAAAGGCTAAACTCTTTAAACTGTATGAAATAACTCCATCACTTTCAGTATAATCATGTGTCCCCTTGATTTGTACAACAAAAATTTTGTTCTGGACGTCTAGATTTGTCCGGATTTGAAACATATTCAAACACCCCATCATGATTAGGCCACTTATCATCACTTGCAAAAAGAAGTATTAATCCTTCCTTCGGGATTCAAAACACTTTCTAAATAGCTTACTGCAGAGCGGTCTTCTGCAGAACGTACCGTGTGTTGAAATATGTCGTTTTAATGTTTCAATATATTGGGAATTCATATTTATCTCTCCTTGTATATCTTTGACTAAATTGCAAAATATTTAGTTTTTAATCAAGAGATTCTTTTTCTGAATTAACTATAATTTTCCTGTCATCAACAAGTCCGTCTATTTTCATTTTCTGAAATAATTTTGTCAATTTCTTTACCTTTTTTGTTCTTCAACCAATATGCCATTCAGAGAATCCATAAGCAACACAAAAAAATCCACTTTTTCTCGTGTAGTGCCACTACTATCAGTAGTAGATAATATATTTTGTCTTGATATTAATGCATCTAATATAGTTGTGTTTACATTTTCTTTTATCTTTTTCTCTATCTTTTGTTAACAATAACTCAACCAACTCTTTATCCGTAATGCAATGTAGTTCAATCCCATATGGAGCAATAGTAGACTTCATCGCTGCTGTATTTCTTTTCGTGTATTGTAGGTGTGCAAAAATACACCAACAACATCTTTCCCTGTCTCTTGCTGATACAACCTTATATGATCAGGAACTGATGAACCTTCTGCACTAAATTGTAATGACTTCGCCTTTATTGTCGTCAATTCAATGACAATATGTAAATCATCAACTGTAAATACAATATCTGGTGTACCGGTTCTTTCCTCCTGGTGCTTGAGTAGGCAATCCATATTTACCATTCTTACCATTCCATATGACTTCATCAACAACTTTATCATCTTTGAGAATACTCAGCATTTTATAAACATAATATTCAAAGTAAGCTCCCCTTAATGATTTATCACTAGTTTTATCTATACCTGTGACTTTTGACAAAGTATTTAAATAGTTTAATGTCTTTCCTGCAAAATTAGTTGCTTCACAATGTTCTTTAATTTCCTTTGCTACTTCCTCTAATGTTTCACTTGCTGCTTCTAGATTACTTAATTTACCTTCAATTTCATATTCTCTTTGCTCAAATGTAGGGCATATATTAAGCACTTCCAACTCTTCTCCAGTTGAAATATCTATAATTTTTATATCATATTGCTCATTTACAAACATAGGGAACTGCAAAACACCATTTTCATCGATTAGGTCATCATACTTACATATTCCATCCTTAAATACCTGTACTAAAAAACAACTATTAACTTTATTTATAACCGAAATATCTATTGGCGGATAATCTCTGCTAGGATCACCAATATAATCTATCCACAACTGCAAATTATCTTCAAAATCGTATATTTCTGTATTTTGATATTTTGAATTCAACATTTCTACAACATATTCCATATATGTATCATTAATTTTAGGGCTGCAATTGCTCCATTCCTGTTATTAGGAACCACTTTCAATTTATCCATAATACCAGTTATTTGGCAAAGCGAAATAAAGTAACCGGCCGAAGAAGCCTTAACTAATGTAATGTTTCCAATGTGTGTACTCTTAAATGCATTAATAAGAGCTTCTCTATTTTTCCATGCTTCTTTTGTGTTATATTTTAGTCACCACAACAAAAAAAAAAAAAGGAGTTCTCTGCTATGGCTACTATAACACAAGATATGCGGCATCGTCTATCCTTAATCAAATACGCTGAAAGGTTTGGTGTCACCAAAGCTGCTATCAAATATAAAAACCAACCGTCAATACACATTTATCGTTGGAAACGACGTTATGACGGTTCTATTGAGTCCCTTCGTGACCGCTCTCGCAAACCCCATCATCATCCAAACCAACATACCCCTGAAGAGATCAAGCTGATCTTTGATATGCGCAGACGCAATCCCAATGCCGGTCTTGTTGTCTTTTGGGTTAAACTCAAGCAGCGTGGTTACTCCCGTTCCATCCCTGGACTATACAGATTTCTCCGTAAGCAGGGAATTATGGCAGTTCATCCGCCAAATCCTAAATATATTCCAAAGCCTTACGAACAGATGGATTATCCGGGACAACGCATACAGGTTGATGTAAAATTTGTTCCTTCTGCATGCCTCAAAAACCCCAAGGTCATCGGCAAACAATTCTTTCAGTATACTGCCATTGACGAGTATTCCAGATGGCGTTTCGTAGAGGCTTTTGAAGAACACAACACGTATTCTTCTGCTATGTTTATAGAGCATCTGGTGAAAGCCTTTCCGTTACCTATTCAGTTGTATCCAAACTGATAATGGAGCAAAATTTACAAATCGTTTTACCACTCACCGTGACAAACCCACACTATTTCAGGTGCATCTGAAGCAGCATGGGATCCGCCATAAAGTTATACGACCTTTTACACCACGACATAACGGGAAAGTTGAAAGAAGCCACCGAAAGGATAATGAGCGTTTTTATGCAACTCATACTTTTTATTCTTTTGAGGACTTTGCCAAACAGTTGAAAGTGTATAATCGCAGGGATTATAACAACTTTCCTATGCGTCCATTAGGATGGAAATCTCCAAATCAGGTACTAAAGGATTATCTGGCATCTGTGTAACATATGTTTGACAAACCTACAAATCTTTTGGTTTATTATGGTAGCAGTATTATTTCTTTAATTGGTAGCAATTTCTTTTTGTATTTCCTTATTTTCATCTTCTGTAAATAATGAGCTATTATATATTTTTGCTTTACCAAGCAATAAACTTCGTAAAATCATATAACTACATAAAGCCAAAATTATTTCTTATGCCTTTATCACCTAATTTCTTGAATTCATGATACATAACAGAATCAAAATTAACAAAAAAGAGATTTACACAACCACTTAATAAATTCCGGATATATAAAATGTGAAACATGAGAATTCTTTATATCTTTTTAATTATTTCATCTATATATTCATCATCATTAAGCGCACCTAAAGTATTCTTATATATCAACTTATTTATCTTCTCTCCCCAAATCTTATATGTGCTAACTGACATATAATCTTCTCCGGATCTTTCTGCATAAGCTAAACCAAAGATTAAAAGCAACAACTACATCATTATTATTAAGTAAAGATAATAACCATCTAAGCTGAAAATCTGAAATATTATTGCCACTCATAATTTCTTTATAACTGTATTTTTCAGCTTCATTTATAATATATTGATCACAATAATCTGATTTTAATATATTACAAAAACTCCTTTGTAAAGTTATTATCTCTATTCTCACATTTCAAGATATAATCAAATATGTATTCAAACACCTTTGAAATATAATTCTTCAAATCATGCCGAAGATTTAGAGTATTTAAAATTACATATATATCATTATTAAAATTTAATTCTTCATACATTTCTTGCTTCTTACATATTTCAATTAAAAACAGCAATTATGCGAGATATACATATATTTCCTACCATTTTACTATCCCTAAATATCTTTTCATTTGAAAAATAATCTTCAAACAAATCCTTATAAATCTTTTTAATATCTTCATCTTCGATCTTGTTTATAAATTTATCTTCTAAATCAGTAACTCTTATTAAATCACTGTTAATAATTTCACATACTGCTAAAAATGAATACTTATAATACGATGACTGTCTTATACTATTCCATTTTTTCCATATAGTATAGTTTTACTTTTTTTTTTAAATATTTTTCGAGCAAACTAACTTTTTAATTTTTTTTATATAAGGATTTTTAATTTTACAAATTGACTTAATAAGATCATCAATTTTTTATAAATATTTCATCTACACAATCACTTTCTGCGCTAAAGACATGGTTTAAATATTCATTAAACTCATCTTGTGTATCTGTTACCTCGTTAGCTCTCCTAAATATATATCTCATTAGGTTATATACATTTATCTGGTTATAAGAATTATAAAACCGTTCAACACTATTATTTAATACGTTTTTAAAATAATTTCTGTATTCTTTTTTCGACTTCTAACTCTATTATATTTTTTTGTCATCTCATTCCTAGAATCATAAAAATTACTTAATCTAAATTTATTTTTTAGTAATATCTATGGATTCAATCAGAATTGCCGCAAAATATATACACACTACAATAATAATAGACACCCAAATACAAAATAAATTATTTTCTTTCTTCTTGATAAAATCAATAAAATTATTCAAGATCGTATATTCATAATGATAGTTGGTTGCTATTCTTAAGCAAGAGATTATGAATATAAGCCAAAGAAATAATTTAATATTCATTTCATATAATCTTTTTATCCAAAAGTTATTGTACAAATTTCTTTTTTAAGTTATATCCAAGATAAAATTTTTTTTCCTTATTATTTGCTTCTACTGTCACACTTTGTAAAAATGATACAATAAATATCAATACAGTATCCATCCCTACCGAAAAAAAAGAAACATATCTTTTTCCACTTAATTTATCTATATTTGCTTTTTTCTAATAAAACATATAGAACCACTATAAAAAAAATACATGAAATATTTCTTATTGGATGTAACACAATATCAATAAAAAACATAATCAGTTGCTCCAGACTATAAATAAAGTCGTAAGGCACGTTTTTTAATTTTTTCTTTTATATTTCTTAACATAAATAATCCTCCTTTATATGACATATATTATCATTTCCTGTTCATTGTTTGAATAAATTATGTGTTTGCATAAGAAAATAATCTAACCCTTTATTTCTAATAATCACCCCCTTTACAACAAAAATTGTCCACCTTTCACCGATATCGTACAATAAAAGAATTGTACGCCTTACCATCACAGGATAATACAAATGCGCCTACTTCATCTTTGCAGGAAGCATCTTTGTATACCTCATATACAATACCTGTTACATCTTCTCCTTTCTTATCAGATTCCGGCAGTTTTGCTTCGATCTTGACATATCCTGTCTGATCAGCATCTCCCGGTGTTGCAATTTCAGCAGCCGATGATGAACCAAAGCTGCTTGGAATGACTGTCACTACCATAAGTGCAGCCATGATTGTGGATATGATTCTTTTCCACTGTCTTTTCATTTTGAACATCTTTCAGTCCTCCTTTGAAAATAATATTTTTATTTATAAAAAAAGGACGAGTGTCAAAGCACCATATCTGGAAGAATCTTTATCATTCCTCCGGCAGCTATGACCATCGTCCTTGTTATATTCAATTTTGTGCAATAAAAAACCTCCACATTTCTGTAGAGGTCTTATATCGTTCTATTGAACTGATTCTATCATATCACACCTGAAATCCCATTTCCAGGTTTTCTTGGTTTTCTTGGTTCTGGAAATTACTTATACGATACTCCAGCAGTAACCTTATCTTGCTCATTTCCATTAATGTCAACAAGCACTCCACTTTTGTTTGGTGTGTAAATTAACTCTCCATTCTTATTAACTACATGCTCTGTCATGATATCTCCACATACAGTACATTTATATGTTTGATCCCATTCTGACCATTCTTTTTCTACTACTTCTTTTACATCTGCATAGACTGCATCGTGGTGAATTGTGTCTACAATTACTGTAGCTGTATGCCAACCACCATGTTTATACTTTAATTTACCGTTTTCATCATAAATAGCTGTTGAAGCCTGGTGTTCTTCTAATTCTTCATAAGTTTCATAGGAACAATCCTGATCTTTAAGTCCATCCTTGGAACATCCATTACAACAAAACCATTCATGCTCACTATAAACTTTTTCATCGTAAGCATCTCGGATCTTCTTATTGACTGTCTTTGGTAACTGCAGCATGTTCTTTATAATTTGTCTTTACCGGTGATAAACTACTGTTCATAACCACCTTCCACTTACATACATGAGACTGCTGATCCTGATTACCATTCGTACCAGAATTCTGCTCTCCATCATTACCGGATCCATCACTATTATCGGAACCATTTTCAGTTACCTTTGTACATTTTTCCCGATGCGTCAACCGTATACTTTACCCCATTGACTGTAACTGTTCCATTCTTCTTGATATTGCCGTTATTTGTAACGTAATAGGTCGTCTTATTACTGCCAGATCCAACCTTATAGGCTCCTTTTGTGGTAACTGGTTCGTTTGTGTCCGATCTTACGATATTGTTGCCGGATTTTTTTTTTAATGTCACTCTCTTTCCATCTTTATTAAATACATTTATATATCCACCTACTGTAACAGTCGTTTTGATCTGCACCTTGCCGTTCTTTACAAATACAGACCCATTCCAACCATTTTTCATAAGCTTATCGTATACCTTACCTACGGATGTGATCTCATAAGTTCCCTTTGCTGTTTCCTTATAAAGAACCGAGCCTTTTGTTCCTACATAGTATCCCCTTGGATTCGTTATACTGGACAACTTAGCACCCGAAACACGTTTCCAACCTGTTTTACGCACGATCTTATCTTCTGACACATAAAAATGCTTTCTTTCCGATGGTAATAATCTTTCCATTATACTTTTCTAGGGACTGTTTCTTAAACTGACCATTACTCCACTTCTGATAATTTCCACCGGTAATTTTAAGAGATACTACACCATTACTATTTACATAGTACGCATACTTACCGGCTATCTTTTTCCATCCAGTTTTTTTCTCAATGTTCCCATTTTTATTCACATAAAAAGCTTTTCCTTTGATGGTCTTTGTACTATTCTTCTTCACTGGCTGCTTCTTAAACTGACCATCACTCCACTTATAATATTTCCCTTTAGTGATCTTTACAGTAACATTCCCTTTCGATCCAACATAGTAAGTGTATTTTCCGGCAACTTTCTTCCAGCCAGTCTTTTTATCCGTTTTTCCGAATGCATTCACATAGTAATATTTTTCATCATCTTTCTTGATTGTGTTGGTTGTTGCATATATTTCTGCATCCGTTGCTGCGGATACTGTCATACCGGAAAACATAGACAGGATCATACATGCAGCTATTAACAAAACAACTAATCTTTTACCCTTATTCTTCATCATAGTAACCACCCCTTTTTCTTACCTACTCTATCTACTTCTATGCTTTGGTTTCATTTTTTGTGTCAGCTCCGGCTTAGCGAATCTTCCTGGCGTTCCATCATATTCAAACTGCTTTGACAGGGGAATGTACCTTTGGATACATCCGCTTGATGAATCTCCCGGAAGCACTTTGTCAGATATGGATACTCCCATATCAAATCATTTAACAAATGCATAACCTGTGTTGTGCTTAACGGCTTTTTACTCATATAGACACTACCTTCTATATGCTCCCATCCTTCCTTTTCCAGGAATTTTCGAACATCTAAATATGCTTTGATGTAATTATTCTTTCCAAGTATAGCCTTTGCAACCTTTGTGTCAATATCAAATGATAATTGTTTTCTCCTCATATTCCACTACCCTACATATCGTCTTTCATGATGGCTGATCCAGTCTCTTGATTCCTTAATACAATCTTCTACTTCGCCATCTACATCAAATGTCCATTCATCCAAATAGTCCAGATAATGCACATCTTTTCTTGTAATCTCTGGAATAAACATACCAATAACACACATAGCATCTTCTCCATCCTTGACAAAGAATCCATGTTCCGGCTCTGCTATATCATACTTTTTTGCATGTTCCCGCATCGGCTGCAACAGTTCTTCTTCTGTCTTTCCTGCCTGTTTCAATTTTTCCTGATTGAACACAAATTTTAAAGTTACCATTATTTACTCTCCTTTCCGGCTTTTTTTATTTGCATATATGCTCACTTCACAATATGATCCATGGTATACTTTTATCTCACTCATTTCTATCATCCTCCCGGATCTTGTCGATCGCTGCTTTAATACTTAGTGTATGCAATGGATCAAACTCATCTAGTATTTTACAGACATCATACTTTTGCATGATTTCTTTACCAGAAATGCCATACAAAAAATGCCAGTAAGTTATTAGATATCCAAACCAATACGCATCATCTTCATATAATGAACTATCTGCGTCTTTCGCCGGTAAATTATCCTGGTATTCTTTTTCAAATGTTCTTAAAATATAAGATTTCACCTGCGAACATAATGTCTCGTCAAAATCAAATACCGCCTGGCAGGTATTTGAAAAGCACCATTTCTTTATAAACTGATAACGATTATATTTTCTATCATGCATTGCAATCGAAAATACCTGACCAATCTTTTCTATTAATTTCAATTCAAAAATTCCATTATTCATCACCCTATGCCATTAAAGATATCTAATTGCCTACAGACTACCTGTTCAATAGTAATTCACTTTTACCATTTTTTATAAACAATCCTTCCATACCAGTTAATATGCAAAACACACTATAAGCTATTATGATATCTATTCTATCATAGTTCACACAAAAAAACACTCCAGAACACAAATTCCAAAGTGTGTAATATACTTTTCTAAAGTGTCATATTCTGCTTTGAATTGTAAGTCTTCTGGTCAAAGTCCAAGCCAGAATTACGAAAGAATATAAAAAAATGTTATGCACATAACACCTTTTAGAGTGTTACTAGTGTGTTACTAATACGTTACTAGTAACTAATTTTTGATATATTTCAGGGGTGTTTCTGCTCTTGTACAAAATAAAAAGGAAAACCCGCAGAAATACTTGATTCCTGCGGGTTCTTGAAATATTGAATATAATTGTTCCTTATCTCTTTGTTAACGTTTTGATAACAAGAAAAGCCCAGAAATAGGGGATTTGTGTATGACAGTGTTGCATATGTGTTGTATGCAGTTAACTGCCCACACATTCCCAGAACTACTCATTACTTTAACAAAGAAAGGACTAATACTATGAAAATACATTTTGCTTACTATAACCAGTACAAGAACGGAATTGATATTGCTTTTGCTGATAATACACTTCTATTCTTATCCTGTGCAGAAGCTGAAAAGAATCTCCATACTACACCTAACTCTCAAAGGCTTATTGATAACCTTGCAATTGATAATCCGCTTATGTATGCTGCACTCGCTCTTGATTGTGAATTGCAGGATTGGGCTGATGCTATGGATGAGGATTGGAGTCCTTAATCCAAAACATCTTTAACTATATTACTCCAAAATATTTTTCAAAGAATACCTTTAACTTATCAATTACTGTTTGTTTTTTCAAAGCCCTATTTGAGCCACCAGAGAATCTTGAAATTGGAGGTAATATTTTATCAATATCTGTTCCTGTGGTTTTTATTCCTCCATCTCTAAATGAATTCTCTATAAATTTTTGAGCTTCATCATGTTTTAGTTTTTCATCTTGAATGATTTTTTCTAAATCTTTCTCTTTTTGTTTTTTTACAAAATCTTGCCAATCCTTTTCAACATCCGTTTTTACTGTCATTTGGGCAACAAAACCTTCAATTAAAGCTTTTTTGCTACGTAACTCAACGCTTGCATCTATTGATTTGTTAATATTAGCAAGAATTGTTTTATCTTCACAGTTCGATTCATGATATTTTACAACAAGCATCAAGATATAATCTATATTGACCTCAACCTGCTTAATAAGTTCTATTTCAAAAACTATATCATCATTAATTCGTTCTTTTTCAATGTCACTTTTTTTAGCATAATCTTGATATAAGTCAATGTAAATACTCTGATAATCTTGTAAATCTATAGCTAATACAGAACTATCATTTTCGAAATCATCAAAACATCTTAAAATATTTCTCAATTTCAAAATACTACCAAATAGTTTGATAAAATTTTTTTCGTTATCCTCGCCGATGATTTGACTGCCTATCGGAAATTCATTTACCAGTCTGGTTACAAGCTCGTTATAACCTTCAATATGCTTTCCGTGTTCATCTTCATAGCCTTTCATATACTCATTGTAAGTTTTTAGAATAACCATACCTCTTGCGTTTTTATCCCCAAAAAGTGCTAAGGCATTATTAGTGGCTGTTTCAAGGTTTCTAAAACAAACAATGTTTCCAAATGTTTTAACTGAGTTCAAAATACGATTAGTACGGGAAAACGCTTGTATCAAACCATGATCCTTTAAATTCTTATCTACCCATAAGGTATTGAGAGTTGTAGCATCAAATCCCGTTAGAAACATATTGACTACGATCAGCAAATCAATCTCACGATTTTTCATTCTCAATGATACATCTTTATAATAGTTGGGAAATTTATCGGCAGATGTATCATAGCTAACCTTAAACAGCTTATTATAATCATCAATCGCACTGTCAAAGAAAATCCCGTGAAGTCTGATCAAGACCACTTGTGTCAAAATTCTCATCTTGCAAGATATCATCCGGATCTTCTTCGTTTGGATTAAAACTGAATATCGTAGCAATATTTAATTTGTGATCCGTTTCCTCCATTTGCTTTTTAAATTCATTGTAGTATGCAATCGCTGCCGGAATAGATGCAACTGCAAAAATCGAATTAAAACCATTTACTTTTGCAGTTGATTTTTGCTCTGATACAGTATTATTCTTTGACATCGCCATTTTTTCTACATTCGTAATCACTTTATGGTCATAATAGGAACGACTTTGATTGCGATAAGTTTTCTGCTCAAAATGTTCAAGAATGTATTGTGTAATCTCAGATACTCTTTTTAGGGTCAAGTAAAGCTTTTTCACGGTCAATTGCCTTTACTTGCTTATCGTATAAAAGCTCAGGGTTTTTGATCGTGTTGATATAATCAATTCTAAAAGGCAATACATTACCATCATGGATAGCATCAACAATGGTGTATGCGTGCAGTGGTCTTACTTTATTTCCGTTTTCATCCGGTTCACCGCCGAAAACCTGTGCTGTGGTACGCATATTCGGAGCGTTGGAACTGTTCGAGTTTATTGCAAAAATAGGGGTGCCTGTAAACCCGAAGATATGATAATTTTTAAAGTGCTTTGTAATAGACTTGTGCATATCTCCAAACTGAGAACGATGGCATTCATCAAAAAAAATCATAACAATGTGTTTTTTATAAACTTCATGTTCTTTGTTCTTGGATATGAATTTATCTAACTTTTGAATGGTTGTGATGATGATTCTTGCATTATCATCTTCCATTTGTTTTTTGCAGAATTTTAGTAGAGGTGTTGCTGTTGGCAGCACCTTCTTCAAATCTGTCGTATTCTTTCATTGTTTGGTAGTCAAGATCTTTTCTATCGACAACAAATAATACTTTATCAATGAAATTCAATCCTTGAGCAAGCTGTGCGGTTTTAAAGCTGGTTAAAGTCTTGCCGCTTCCGGTGGTATGCCAAATGTAACCGCCTGCCTCTTTTCTGCCGGTTTTTTTGAGATTAGTAGAAACGATAATGCGGTTTAGGATTTTTTCAGTTGCCGCAATTTGATAAGGACGCATTACCAATAGTAAATCATCTGAAGTAAACACACAGTAACGAGTCAAAATATTAAGCAGCGTATGTTTTGCAAAAAAGGTTTTTGTAAAGTCCACAAGGTCCGGGATGGTACGGTTTTTTTCATCCGCCCAATAACTTGTAAATTCAAAGCTATTAGAAGTCTTTTTCTTTTTTTTGCTGCGTTTTTTTTTCTGCATTATCTTTGATATGCTGAAATCTTGTTGTATTAGAATAATACTTTGTGTGTGTACCATTGGAGATTACAAACAGCTGTACATACTGATACAATCCGCTGCCTGCCCAAAAGCTGTCACGCTGGTATCGATTGATTTGGTTAAACGCTTCTCGAATTGCGTTTCCTCGTTTTTTAAGCTCAATATGCACCAATGGCAATCTGTTTACCCAAAATCGTCACATCATAACGAGTATCATGCTTTCCGCCATCTTCTTCATACTGGTTTATTACCTGCAAATGATTGTTATGAATGTTGGTTTTGTCGATCAGTTTGATGTTTTTTACATATCCGTTATCAAGGGTAAGGTTTTGCAGATAATCTTCCTGTATTTTGCGGGTTTTCTCTACAATTCCATCATTACCGTTTGAAATAACGCTGTTGTAAAAAGTCGTTCCACTCTTTATCGAAAAAGGTGTAGTTATTCAGTTTTTCAAGCTGTGTACGGAGGTTGTCAATTAAGTCCTGTTCGCTTTTTATAGTAATGTATTCGTAGCCTTGACTGACAAGGCGATTTATAAAATCTTGTTCAAGCGCCGCTTCGCTTTGATAGTCGGTGCTTTTCCCTTTTATTTCGGGTGTGTACTCAGCCACTACTGTACTTTCAGTAGAGCTTGCCACAATTTCAAAGCTATTCATTTTCCGCCGCCTCCTTTTTTCTTAAAAGTTAAAAAGAGCTTATCTCGGTAATATTCATATTGTTTTTGTCTTGCTTCGATTTCGACAGGCAATCCCTCGCTGATATCGTTGCAAAGCTTATCGAAACGGTCAAGAATATCAACAATGCGCTGTTGTTCTGCAAGCGATTTTTTCTCATCTTCCGGATATGGAATTGGAATAGTTAATTTTTCAAAATCGGTTTTATTAAATTTACTCTGTCCCATATTTGAAGTGACTTTTTTTTTTCAATTTCTTTTGAAATTCAAAAGATTCAAATGTGTATTTTAAATATAGCAAATTAACTTTACTGCTACGAATTAGCAACGCGTTTTTAGCAAGAGCATTGTATTTATACGGTAGCTTTATTGGATCGATATAGTATACTTCTCCACAATTTCCTACACTAGGTAAAACAATACATGGGGTATCTAATTGAACTCTCCACAAATAATCATATGAATCTTTAGATATATAAATTGGTGAGTTATTGGTATAATTGCACTTAATATCAAACTGTTCTTATTAGCTGGGCATAATCTGGTTTTGATAAATAAGGCACTTTTTTTGAAACTTCAGCAAAAGAACCCGCTGCTGCAAAGTTAGTTATTGTGTCACAAACTTCTTTTATCGGATATAATTTACTCTGCTTAATTGAATTTAAAACAGTGTCCCTATAATACTCATATTGCTGTTTTCTCGCAGTGAGTTCCGTAGTGAGTTCCGTAGTGAGTTCCGTAGTGAGTTCCGTAAATTTATCCAATATACGAACGATTTCTTCTTGTACCGGTAAAGGTGGAAGAGGAATTATGAAGTCTTCAGTTACTCGCAAAGAAATTTGAGGTAATGATCCCATTCCTGAAGCTGCTTCTCTGAAGTGTTCAATATTATTTTTCAGAACATAATATAAATATTTTACTTTGATTGGATTATCTGCTGTATATGCCCACATTTCATTTTTAAAAGTAAATGGTTTATCATAATAAACAGCATCAATTACCCCTCTGGACTGCACTAAAACAGCAGGTACTCTCGTAATATTTGCATTAGGTATATCAGCCTCATGAGCAGTGATGACAGTTTTTCCTCCTGCAAAGATTTTGATTTCACCGTCATCAGATGCAATTTCCTTCATTTTGCCCGCAGTAATAGGAGTACCTTTTATTCTTGTATAACTATTTTTTATTTTCTTAAATTCTACCCCATTTGGGCAAAGCTCATTTATAAGTTGTTCTAATTTACTCATTCTCCTCACCTCCGGTATGCCAACCTAAGGTACCTATCGCATCCATTAGTTCTCTGTTAGTTTTATTTTTTCCAGTACACCTGTAACTAATCGATAAAAAGCATCAAATTTTTGTAATGCCTCATCTTCGTCATAATCTCCATGAACTACATCACTAAGCTCACCAAATAGTTTATAGCCATCTTCAGCAAATTCCGAAGGAATGATATTACACTGATCTTTTACCGGTGTAAGAATCTGAAGAAACGGTTTAAGATTGCCGTTTGCTTTTCCTCGTTTCAATGGGCGGATTTGCAGCCTCTGCTGTTTGGGTAATAATTCTTTCAAAAATCTTTCTCAAATAAACAATAGACCCTGCTCCAAATCCTTCTCTGGCTGCCTTTCTGGCTTTTTCCAAAGCATCTGTGAAATCACCGTAAGTTTCAGTATTTAGCGAAACTGCTTCCGAAAATTTCTCACTTCTTTTTACAATACGCACATAAGGATATTGACTATGTATATTATCTTCTCCTCTGCACTCAAGCAAAAACCACATTTGCACAGAAGCACCGCAACGAGGGCATTCAAGAACACAGTCAATGCTGACAGTCTTTTTCGTTTACACCAATGCAGAACAAGTCTTCCCCAGAATAAAATGTACGTTGATCGCCGCAATTATTACAATAATAATTTAATGCAACTTTACCGACCGCTATTTTTTTAGAATTTCCGGTTTTAAGCTTCCTACTGCCCAAAAAGCCTTCTATTTGTACATAATCTGTTGTTATTGGTTTTGATAACACATCTGATAATCTCATACATTACGCCTCCTCAATTTCAGCTATAATCGCATCAATTTCGGCACGCAATGTATTTTCACGCTGAACAATTACAGATATTTGCTTGTTAAGGACAGCTATATCGATAGCTTCTCTTGTATCCTCGCTTTCTACATAAGTTGACACAGAAAGATTGTAATCTGCATTTTCAATATCTTCCTGTTTAACAAGAGCAGTAAAATGCTTTTCCGTCTTTCGGTTGATATAAGCGTTTAATATATTCTGAATGTTATCAGGCTCGTTGCTTGATGTTCCATCCCCCAATTTATTGCTGTTGGTAGACTTAACAAATTCTTTTGAAGCATCAATAAACAGAGTTTGGTTGTCAACTTTAGATTTTTTGAGAACCATAATACAAGTCGCAATGCTTGTTCCGTAAAAAAGATTATCGGGCAGCTGAATGATACATTCGATATAGTTATTATCAATCAGATATTTTCTGATTTTCTGTTCTGCACCTCCACGATACATAATACCGGGAAAACAAACAATAGCCGCCGTTCCGTCTGTAGCAAGCCAATGCAGGCAATGCATAATAAAAGCAAAGTCCGCTTTTGATTTAGGAGCCAATACACCGGCAGGAGAAAAACGAGGATCGTTTATCAGTGTTCCGTTGTCAGAGCCTTCCCATTTTATAGAGTACGGGGGATTTGAAACGATGGCTTCAAACGGTTCTTCGTCCCAATGCTTAGGATCAGTCAAAGTGTCGCCATGTTCAATGCTGAATTTATCGTAACCTATGTCGTGTAAGAACATATTGATGCGGCAAAGGTTATAAGTTGTAATGTTAATTTCCTGACCAAAGAATCCATTACGGACATTGTCTTTACCAAGAATTTTTGCAAACTTCAAAAGTAACGAACCGCTTCCCACAGCAGGATCGTATACTTTATTTACTTCTGTTTTCATTTTACCGTTATTATCAAGAAGTGAAATTTTTTTGTCAGAAGCTCAGATACCTCTTGTGGGGTAAAAAATTCGCCGCCGCTTTTTCCGGCGTTAGAAGCGTACATTCCCATCAGATACTCATAAGTATCCCCAAATGCATCAATGGAATTATCTTGATAATTACCAAGATCCATATCCCCGATAACAGTAATTAATTTTTTTAAGCCTTTTTGTTTCTTTTTTAATAACTGTTGGTCCGAGCTTATTGCTGTTCACATCTATATCATCAAACAGTCCTTAAAAAATTTTCTTCGCTTGGACTTCCAATGGCAGAGGCTTCGATGTTCTTAAAAATCTCTTGTAGTTTTTCATTTAGATTTTCGTCCAAGTCACTAATTTCAATTTCCTTACCATTTTTTTTTCAGACTTTTTCTTTAACTTCTTTATCTTCTTTTCTAATTTTCAATAATAAATTATTAAACAATTCAGTTGGCTTGATAAAGAATCCCTTTTCTTGCACCATTTCATCTCTAATGCTTTCTGCTACATCATCATCAATCTTGGCATAATCAAACTCATTATTTCCTGCATCCCATTCCCCTTTATTTATGTAACTTGTAAGATTTTCAGATATGTATCTATAAAACAGTATACCTAAAACATACTGTTTAAAATCCCAGCCATCAACGCTGCCCCTAAGTTCATTAGCAAGTGTCCATATTGTACGATAAAGTTCATTTCTTTCTTGTTCTCTTTTATTATCACTCATTTTTGCAATCTCCATTCTTAAGTATTTTTTTGTAATTTATGTTTTTTCGCAATTCACTGCACAACTCTTTATCTTTTAATATTTCAGCAATATCAGCAGGCACTTCATTTCGCTCTTGTGCAGCCAAGTCAAAAAATAAATTTCTTTGCTCTTCTGTTGGATTCAACAACTTTAGCATTGCAAATTGTCTTTCTGGAGGAGGTGGATTAACTTTACCACTTAAAATGTCATAAAAATACGGTTTTTTTATACCGAGTGTGGTGTAAAACTTGATATTTGATAAGTTTGCCTCTTTTATCATTTGTGCAAGTAAATTGCAAAATTTAATAGAATTATCATTATCCAAGTAATCACCACCATTTCTAATTTAGTATGTAAGTATACATACTTACATACTATCATTTTTCTAATAAAAATCAACAAGAATCAATCGTGTATTTATTGATTCTTGCTGGTTTTTATAGACGATAGATTTCTTATCTATTATATCTCTATGTGTATTTATATTTTATTCATCCTTTTACTTTTCCCTCATACATCTCCCACAATCTCTTCTGCTCTGCTCCTATCCTCAATATCTCCTGCAAATCCCTCACCATCGCCTCAACATTAGCATCCATCTGCTCAACAGTACCAGTGCGATTACCTGCCGAAATCTCCCATTGAACACTCTCTTTAGAGTAATATTCTTTAGTCTCCACATTCATATATCCATACAACGAATATGAATAGCCACTGCTTTTTCTCTAGGAATATCGGTGCTACTTCCCCCCTTTAGAAGTTTTCCATCTCATCAGCCTTGGAAACCAACACAAGCCTTCTTTTATCAGTTCCTTGAATGCCTCAAGCAGCTTGCCCAGCTCATTCAATATTCCACGGAATGAGTTTCCTGCCTCTATTGTCTTATCCGCTTCTACCTGATTGGCATATTCTTCTATCGTAGGTGCAAACAATCTGAATGACGATACAAAATTCTTGATTCTATCAAGCAATTTTGCAGCATCTTCTGCTTTTTCAATAGCACTTGCCAGCTCTTCATTTACTGATTGAAGTTTTGCCCTCTTTTCGTCAAGTTCCATTGATATCTGTTTTGATTCTCTACTATCCATTTCTGATAGTGACTTAGTAATCCGCCGCATACTTTCCAGGCATGAAATATCAGATTCCAGTTTTTCTTTTTTATCCATATATTCTTTTTCAAAGGCTTTGTTTGTCTTAACTGCCCTATCCGATTCTTCCACCTGCTTTTTGTAATTGTGTCAAATGCTTTGTCTCCTGAGCCACCTTATACTCCGCAACGGATAAATCGTGATTTCGACCTTTGACTTTTCTTTTATCTGTTCTCCAAACCAGTCATCGACCTCTTTATTAGCCACATCACGAAGCTCATCCTGTAGCACTCGAGATAAAACTTCTTTAGTGAATACCTTTCTTTTTGATACCTGCTTGTTAAGACCTTTCTTATATCCACCTGCCACCGGAACTCCGACAATGTGCATATGCGGACTGTCCTCATCAAGATGAACCACAGCATTTGCTACTACAAACTGTGGTAGTCTCTTTCTAAGCTCATCCAGTATTATCTGATATGACAATTTCATATATGACTTCATATCATCAAATTGCTTCCAGAACTCCCTGTCACCTATCTGAATGATTATTTCAACTGCCATATCCTGTTCCTTACCTGCAACATGTTCAAAATAATCTTCTATTTTTCGGTCTTGTCGTATCTGCTTTTTTATTATATTCTTCTAATGCCTCATCGAATTCTTTATGATATACTGTCTTTACATCATCAATCAGATTTGATGTTCCATAGACAATAACAATGTTGTCTTTGCTGTAATCTGATGACTTGTATTTTCTCAGATTATGCTTTGCAACAGCTGCAAGCTTAGATTTCGATGTAATGGCACTTTTCTTATTGCTCACATGAGCTGTATATGAAATATTTCCCATTCGCATCTCCTTATCTGTACTCTATTCTTATCTGTAAATTCTATCGGAGAAGTGCCGTTATCATCTTGGCTCTGCCATAGATGATAACCCCTAGCAGTTTTGGCAAGCCAAAATTGCAGTGAATATTGGCTCTCCGAGGGTTTTTTATATTATCTTTACCATTACCAAGAGTTTAATAATCTGTACTTTTTTTATGATTACAGACTCTAAACTCTTTCCTAGAATTTAGAATCTGCTTTTTCAAACATCCAGATTGTTAAACTCTTTATTCTGGCATTATCCAGGTCCAGTAAATTGTTCCATCTTCTGCCTTTTCTTTATCTGACGTTATTCCCAGCTTTTTCTTTGCCGATAAGAAGAGTATTTCTCTTAATGCTCCTCTTTGCAGCTTCCATCATTATTTCATTAGACGGAATTACCTTATTGATACCAAAGTATTCTTTGATAAAATTCTCCGCAATGTCGAGCTTCTTTTTTCCTCTTCCTTCATTACCGGATAACAGCTCATCTATGGTGATGTCATATGGTCCTATGCATACCATTCCATTATCCTCAGTCATTTCAAATCCTATCGCATCCCCTGCCGGAGCTAATGAAGATTTATCATGTGCCATTATTCTTATATTAGGTTTATCACGAAGCCTCGCAACCAGCAGAACACTTCTGGCAGTTGCCTGTATATCAATAGAACCAAGTCCTCTGTATGTTGATTTACTTCCAGATGCCTTATTCATATGACCAATAAGAATAATTGCACAATTATGCTTTTCTGCTATTATTCCAAGATGCTTTAACACCGGTCTTATTTCATTTGCTCTATGCATATCAACTGTAGCTCCGATATATGCCTGAATCGGATCAAGAATGATTAACCTCGCCTTAGTCTCAATTATTGCCTGCTCCAGCCTATCATCTGTCATTGATAATTCCTTATCTGTCTCATCAATAACCCGAATCATGGAACAATCTGCTCCTGCTTTTTCCAATCTGGGCTTAATCGTATCTTCAATTCCATCTTCTGCTGTCTGATATATGATATGAATAGGTTCATATTCTTTATCATCATCACAGGGGAGCGGCAAGCCCATGCTAAGAGCTGCCGCTAATTTGAGAACCAGAGTTGTCTTTCCTTCTCCCGGATCTCCTTCTACTATGGTTATCTTTCCGTATGGTATATATGGATACCATAACCATTCCACCTTCTTTGAAACCACATCCTCCATATGGATAAGTTTCAGTTCAACATTCTGTTTTTCAACCATATTTATCCTCCTTGCTATACTGCTTCTTTGTTAAAATATCCTGTTGTTTCTTCCCAAACTTTTTATCCGGACAATAATAGCTGAACTCATTTGAGCTCCCTACCTTTATTGCCGTTCCAAATTTGAGTAATCCTTGTTGTATTCCCAGCCTTACATACTGTGCGTCCTTCCCTATTGCACTTGCAATCTCTTTTATTGGTACATTTCTCCCTGTAAAAGCTGGTAAATCACCCTGATAGATAACTTCTGGCATCTCTACCACCTCCTCTTTTTTATATAGAGCATTTCTTGCTCTGTTATATTTTGCATTATACAGACCTTTGTTTGCTCTGTCAATAGTTTAAAATTTAATGTTGACTATTAAATATTGGTGTGTTACATTTACAATCACAGGAGGTTGAAGCAATGAATACAGGTAAAAAGATTAAATTAATACGAACCTTTCGTGGTTTAACCCAGAAAGAACTAGGCGAGGCTTGTGGAATACATGAAGTTGCAATCCGTAAGTATGAGCTTGGAAAGAATCTTCCTAAACCTGAACAGCTTAGAAAGATTGCAGATGCACTTGGTGTCAATGTTAATTCATTGATGGAATTTGATATCGAAGCAGATGGTGATGTACTACCATTACTATTTGCTATTGATGAAACATTTGATATTTCTATCAAGGATTTAGACGGAGAGCCCGGTATATCTTTTTTCCAATAAGAATCTTGTACAGTTTCTTAAAGACTGGCAGGCTATGAAAGAACTTCTTGCATCTGGCAGCCAGACACAGGACAACTACGAGATATGGAAAACAATTCGCCCAAGTGTGACAAAGGTAACCCACGAATAACAATCATTTTATCCGTTTGCTATCAGCTTTCTAGTAAATAGCGAAAGGATGGTGCTTATGAAGTTACCCAACGGATACGGAAGCGTTGTAAAACTTTCCGGCAAAAGAAGAAAACCTTATCAAGTGAGAAAAACTGTAGGCTGGCACTACGATGAGGCGAAAGACAAACAGGTTCAGGATATGATTACAATTGGATATGGCAGCCACGAGAGCTGAAGGCTTGCAAATGCTTGCTGATTACAATAATAATCCATTTGATACCAAGGCTGCTAAGATGACATTTTCAGATGTCTATGAAGAATGGTCAAAGCGTAAGTTTCCTACTATATCTGAATCTAATGTAAAAGGATACACAGCATCCTATAAATCCTGTGAACCCCTTTACAACAAAAGTTTTCAAGGATATTAAATTAGTTGATTTACAGACTGTTATTGATACCTGCGGTAAGAATTTTCCTACTCTCAAGAAAATCAAAGTCCTGTTTAACCAGCTATTTGATTATGCTTTTGAAAAATGATATTTGCAGCAAAGATTATTCAAGCTTCGTTGATATTGTCCAATACAAGGATCGTAATCCTAACAAATACGATAGAAACAAGTTTGAGAAAAATGAAATTGATATTATCTGGGAACAAAAAAGGAAGATAAATATTATCAGATAGTATTGATGCTCCTATATAGCGGAGTCCGTATCTCTGAAATGCTTGATTTGAAGAAAGAGAATGTTCATCTGGATGAACAGTATTTTGATGTTATCTGTAGTAAAACAGAAAATGGTATCAGAAAAGTTCCAATAGCAGACAAGGTTCTGCCATATTACAAGGCTTGGTACGAATCCTGCCCTGCATGTGAATATTTACTTCATACAGAAGATGGAAAACATTTTGAATACCGAAACTACTACGATAGCTATTTCAAGCCATTGATGGAACATCTAGGTATTAATCGTACACCGCACTGCTGCAGACACACATGTATCTCAATGTTAGCAGAAGCTGGTATTAACCAGACGATTATCAAAAAGATTGCGGGGCACTCAGGTGCAATGACACTCACAGAGAAAGTGTATACCCACTTTGATATAAAGGAGCTTGTAGATGCGATTAATAAGATTTAAACAAAGAAAAAGGACATTCCCCAGTATCTCTACTGAAAAATGTCCTATACATATCAATATCTTTGTTGTATACCTGCTGCATATGTGTTGCATTCGAT
>VOFK01004301.1_pt1:0-5000 | contig 140867 bp, 97 predicted proteins | sample 5384121 | NCBI WGS metagenome assembly VOFK01 (sample SAMN12384730, study PRJNA508395) | human gut metagenome | isolation source: healthy gut J | host: Homo sapiens
CCTTAGCTTGCTATTTTTAGTTCATAAATCTGTATAAAATGCTGAAGTTTATCAGAACGGTTGATAAGAGCCTCGAAGATTTTCTCGTCCTCGATCTCAAAACACTGAGCAATCTCGCTGACAATGTCTACGATCATTCCCCAGATACGTTCCGTTATGGTAAGTTCCGCAGAGTTTCGGGTCACTTCACGGACGAGTCCGCCTATAGTCTCATAGGAAAGAAGCGTCTTGCCGTGGCAAGTATGTTGTACTGCATAGCTGTGATTGCGGTACATGCAATTTGGGAAGCAAAGTTGCGCATCTGATACTTGCCAAGCCCAAGATTGCCTTTGCTATCCTTGAACACGACTTCAGAGACCAACGCATGGAATAGATGCAGTAGGCTTCCTTGAATACAAGTTCCGTGTTAGTTGTAATCAGTGCGTTCCATTCAGACTTCTTGTTCCTTTTGGTAAAGAACAAGCGTACCTTACGACCAGCGAACTCAACATCCACGGTGACGTAGTAGCAGCCAAGGTTACGGCTAAACTTGCGTCCCTTCTTGGGATGGTCAAAAGAGCAACGAGAGCCTTGGCGGTATAGTCCTTGCGGTTGTAATGGTACTTCGTCTTGCCCATCTTGATCATGCCAAGGTAGTGGCACTTGACATGGCGGGAGGTAACGAACTTGATAACCTCAGCGCAGGCGAACCAGCTATCTGCGAGGATGTAGTCAAAGTGTATTTTTCCTCGGAGATGAGACGCTTTATCATCTCTATCATGAGCGTAATCTTACTCTCGTCATACTCCTTGATACGCTTTGCTGTATGGCTGTCCTCGTTACGTTCCTTCTTGAATCGAGCATCAAGCTGCTTCTGCTTCAGGTTGTACGTCCCCTTCTTTCCTTTCTCACCAACAAGACAGAAGTCCATGAGCATCTGAGTCGCTCCGTCTGTAATGCCAAGGAACAACCCTTTGAAGCCGAGAATCATCTTGTGCTCAACATGAGAGAACACCTTTTTCCAATCATCTCTGTCCGGATGCCTCGCTTTGGATAGTCCGTATCGTCAACCATCAGACACACGGGAGTATTAGCATCCCTCTCTGTACTTGCCTGTGTCTTGCGCCAAAGCTGAATTGTGATATTAGCGAGAATCTTACGCCAGTCATAGTCCTCTCGGAAAGAAAACGATGGAATACGTCCTTACCGCAGTCGGCAATGCCGCATAGGGACGAAGCTGAATAGTTAAACGCATTCTTGATCATGAAACAAGGAAACAACAACAATAGCTGTAGCACCTGCAGCTGCGAGTATTTGCAGTTGCATCTGCTTTCCTCTCCGAAGAGCCTTTTCTCCGAGAGATTTAACATATGTGTTATGTCCATTATATGGTTCATTGCACTCGTGGCATCATTTTCTTTGAAATATTTGCCGATTTCTGAAATAAAACTCTTACCTTTGCTCATGGGTATGGAAGTATTTGTAATTTGTTTTTGGCTACTACAAATTTACAAAAAAATTGCTACATAGGCAAACTTCTATACCCTTTTGTTTTAGGTAGTTACGTTACATTTTATTAACTTGCGAAACTTGAATAAGAAATATTCCTACTCCGTTCGATTTTCCCCTTATATCATTCTGCTTTCGTGTGAAATGCAATTGACTTTGGTCTTCTGGTGCGATATAAAGGCACGACGAGGACTATTTGCTGAATATTTCGTCAAATTGTGACTTTGTGAAAATATAGTGCAAATTTTTGTCATGATCGTCCACGGCATCTTGGGCCTTTTCCGTGATGGTAGGAGATGCGGGTGGGGAAGGGGTGAAACCATCCGTCAATTTCCATGGGGACAGATGTGGCGCTGTGTGGTGCAATGGCCTTGACGTAGGTTGTCTTGTCGTCTGGAGTTCCGTACTGATAGTTCTTCCGGCAAAGATAATATTCTTCGTCGGTATTATTGAAGACGTATTTTCCGAACAGTTCCTTTCCTATGTTTCCGTTGATGGCATAGCATGTGTAGTGGCCGTTGGGGGTGGTGTCCTCGATATGATAGTAGGTCGGGATGACGAGTTTGAGTGCCAAGCCAAGCGCAAATCCCAGCATTGGGCCAACTATGATGCTGGCGCCGATGCAGATGCCCCAAGTTGCTCTCTTGTATTTTTCGTCTTGCCCTACGATCTTTACATCGGGGTCTGCGCTGCCATCATTGCTTCGCAAGCCAGCTCCCTTTGCGGTTGTTCGCCAGACCTTCTTGTAAATGAAAATGAAAAAGAGGATGCTCGCGAGGGCCATAGACCACCCGAAAAGCGCAAAAGAAGTAATCTCCATGTTCTTGTTTTTTTAGATGTTGTTATGAGTATGTGCTGCCGAGGTGCCAGTTATCTTATGCAAGATGATACAAGCCGAGTGCAGAACGTCAAGCTTGCTTGTTCGTTATGCCGAGGTGCCAGTTATCTTATGCAAAGTTACTGAAAAAAATCATCCAGTTGCAAATTTTAGACAAAAAAATACTTGATTCGGTGAAGATGTAGGAAAAGCTGTCTGTCTCTTGGTGTTTTTTCTCGTTTTGGTAAGCATAGTTTTGGCTCATTTGGATTAATGGAAATGTGGTTGTCGCCTGTAGTGGGAGAAAGAGGGTGATAACCCTTCCTAACTGCCCCTAAAAATGAATATAACTTCATCGGCCTACGAAGTTAACTTCATTGGCCTACGAAGTTATATTCATAGGGCTACGAAGTTAACTTCATTTTTTACCCCACTTTTAAGCCTATTCGAGTGTGGCCGTCCTGTTGCCTGGCTTGCATGAGAAATTTGCTTGTTCGCGTGCGGCTTTCCGTCCCGAACCCATCCCGAGACCATCCCGAAGGATGGGCGATGGGTTTTTGGCCTCCCCCAAGAGGGCAGGAAGGGGTGCTCTTGCCCGCAACGGCCACTTTCGCCTTTCCTGCGCTATATATAAAATAAGGAGAAAATAGTTTCCCAGTCGTAAGAGACTCTTGTTTCCGTTCGTCTCGCCCCATTTTCTCTGTTCTCCTGCCCTTGTTTCGCCCCTCCAAGGCTTCGTTTTCCCACGATATGGCTCCGTTTTGCCTCTCAGGCCGCCTCCATGACAAGGTGGTCGTGTTCCCAGAATATCCCCTGTTCCCTGCCTTTTCCCCATAAACGCCCTCTTTTTACCCTTATTTTGTAAAATAACGCGAAAAACTATCAACTTTCGCAAACTTTTCTTTCGAAACATTTGGAGGGTATTAAAAAAACGCCGTACCTTTGCACCCGCTTTTCCGAACAAAGCACACGCCGAGAAAGGGAGAGCGATAAAGATAAGCGATCTTTGAAGAGATTTACATAAGACAGAGAGTAGTACAAGAAGCGGATGCTTCCTGATCATTTTGGCCAGGTCGCATCCGGGTAAAGAAGAAGAGCCGTCCAATTTTTTGGAACAGGTGCTTTGAGCCCAATCTTCGGTACATCTGGATGAGCGTCCTTGAGAACAGAGACAAAGTCTTTCCCTTTTCGTAAGGGAAGTCAAACGGATATTTTACAATGGAGAGTTTGATCCTGGCTCAGGATGAACGCTAGCTACAGGCTTAACACATGCAAGTCGAGGGGAAACGATAGGGAAAGTTTGCTTTCCTAGGCGTCGACCGGCGCACGGGTGAGTAACGCGTATCCAACCTGCCCATGTCTGGGGAATAACCCGTCGAAAGGCGGACTAACTCCCCATGGTCTCCGATGAGGACATCTGAATTGGAGTAAAGCTTTGCGGACATGGATGGGGATGCGTCTGATTAGGTAGTAGGCGGGGTAACGGCCCACCTAGCCTACGATCAGTAGGGGTTCTGAGAGGAAGGTCCCCACATTGGAACTGAGACACGGTCCAAACTCCTACGGGAGGCAGCAGTGAGGAATATTGGTCAATGGACGCGAGTCTGAACCAGCCAAGTAGCGTGCAGGATGACGGCCCTATGGGTTGTAAACTGCTTTTGCGCGGGGATAACACCCTCCACGTGCTGGAGGTCTGCAGGTACCGCGCGAATAAGGACCGGCTAATTCCGTGCCAGCAGCCGCGGTAATACGGAAGGTCCGGGCGTTATCCGGATTTATTGGGTTTAAAGGGAGCGTAGGCCGTGAGGTAAGCGTGTTGTGAAATGTAGGCGCCCAACGTCTGCACTGCAGCGCGAACTGCCCCACTTGAGTGCGCGCAACGCCGGCGGAACTCGTCGTGTAGCGGTGAAATGCTTAGATATGACGAAGAACCCCGATTGCGAAGGCAGCTGGCGGGAGCGTAACTGACGCTGAAGCTCGAAAGCGCGGGTATCGAACAGGATTAGATACCCTGGTAGTCCGCGCGGTAAACGATGGATGCCCGCTGTGGCGCGCCTGGCGTGCCGCGGCTAAGCGAAAGCATTAAGCATCCCACCTGGGGAGTACGCCGGCAACGGTGAAACTCAAAGGAATGGACGGGGGCCCGCACAAGCGGAGGAACATGTGGTTTTAATTCGATGATACGCGAGGAACCTTACCCGGGCTTGAACTGCAGGAGAACGATTCAGAGATGATGAGGTCCTTCGGGACTCCTGTGGAGGTGCTGCATGGTTGTCGTCAGCTCGTGCCGTGAGGTGTCGGCTTAAGTGCCATAACGAGCGCAACCCCTCTCCGTAGTTGCCATCGGGTGATGCCGGGCACTCTGCGGACACTGCCACCGTAAGGTGTGAGGAAGGTGGGGATGACGTCAAATCAGCACGGCCCCTTACGTCCGGGGGCCACACGTGTTACAATGGCCGTCACAGAGGGGAGCCGGGCGACCGGCTCATGATCCTTAAAAACGGTCTCAGTTCGGACTGGGGTCTGCAACCCGACCCCACGAAGCTGGATTCGCTAGTAATCGCGCATCAGCCATGGCGCGGTGAATACGTTCCCGGGCCTTGTACACACCGCCCGTCAAGCCATGAAAGCCGGGGGCGCCTGAAGTCCGTGACCGCAAGGATCGGCCTAGGGCGAAACTGGTGATTGGGGCTAA